>Ga0209755_10004157_pt1 | contig 17372 bp, 7 predicted proteins | sample TergutCo191P1_FD_187301 | JGI IMG/M metagenome (GOLD analysis project Ga0209755, IMG submission 187301) | Cornitermes sp. P1 segment gut microbial communities from Petit-Saut dam, French Guiana - Co191P1 (SPAdes) (version 2) | ecosystem: Host-associated > Arthropoda: Insects > Digestive system >...
GCCCCTTCTTAAAGTCATTGATGCCCCTATACAAGTCCCTAATATTTTGGATCTTACTGTTAGTTTCGAATTCCTCTCATAAGGATACCTACTTATAATTTTATGCAACATTTCTAATATGTGAATAGTTACACATGTGGGGATGCTCAAATGTGTGAAACCATATTTGGAAAGTTTAATGTTGTTGTAAGCAGGGCCTTTGGAGCCTGTGCATAGAATGGATCATCAAAACTGTGGAATTATACATTTTTTACTTTTCCATCAAAAGCCATCAAGAGAGTCTCCCATAACTTTTCTCTGCAGCATTTCATACAGCCTTAAATTTGATTTGTAACCATGTTGTACCAGCTGTTCTTCCTCCACAGGTCTCTCTTGGTCTTTCTGGATCTTATCTCATCTTCATCTAAAGTGCCTCATCTAAAAGTCTTTGACTTATCTCCTATCCCTGATTTATAAATATGTCTTACCAGTTCTCCTTGTCCTCTGATTCTGGTTTTTCTTTTTTAATGCCCCCTGTACACATATTCATACTGAATCAACATCTGGTCCCTGACTGGCATTTACATCTTGTCTTCTGCCTTCTGTTTCCTTTATCTGAAACTTTCTGTCCCACCACTTTTCCTTGATTCTTATTCATACTGAACCAACAACGCACTCCCTTCCCACCATACATTCTAGGGCACCCACTCTTCCCCACATGGGTTTTTCTTGTACAGTAACGATGGAGGTATCAGGTTGCTCTGAAACATTAATCAATTTCTACTAGACAGTATCATGTCAGAGTATGGAAGACAGTTACCTTTGTAATCACCACCATTAGAACCTCAAATTTAACTTAAATTTGACAGGGATGTGTTATCAAAATTTGACTATCACTGTTCTTGTGAAATTATCAATTGCAAGTTTTTATTGGTATACTTCTCACAGTGTTTTGTGTGTGTGTGTTCATGCATGCATGCACTTCCTTCATAGCCTCTGACCAGTGTGGGTTTGCTTCACTGGCATTTTACAAGTGAAAATATTTATCTGCTGATTCAGCCAAAACAGAGTAAACCACTGTACCATGCAGCTGGTTGTAGAAGAAGAAGAAGTAGAAAAGGAAGTCTGAAACTATACAGTTCATTTTATTATAGAAAGTTTGTTTTATATGTGTTGGTAGCCATCCTTCTCAAAACTGAGAACTCAAAATATTTCCTTCCTCATCTGAAAAAGCTCTGATTTTACCTGTGTATTCTGCAAATTTGTACAGAAAATTTAGAGTTTGTGCGTACAGAGAATTTTTCATTTTTTAATTAACCATTGGTTTCTTGACATTGAAGGCACAATCTAAAGTCAGTTTGCTGCAACTGCTCAATGAAAAGGACAAGACAGGATGTTCGCCATTACATTATGCAAGTCGTGAGGGCCACATCCGCAGTCTGGAGAATCTTATCAGGCTTGGAGCATGCATAAACCTCAAGAACAATAACAATGAAAGTCCCCTGCACTTTGCAGCCAGGTGAGAGTAACAATGGTAAAAACAGTATGAAGTTATGAGACATTTATAGACACACTCACTGCGTCAAGAATGTGGGCTGCCTTCCAAAAGCAAAATGGTTTCGTTGTTCAGCTGCTTTGTGTGAGTATTTCAGGTTTGATTGTAGGTTGGTTAGTGAGTGATAAATTGGAAAAGATTTGGAAGTAGGCTGTCATGGTCTAAGGAAGGTTCCATGCCATCATTTGCCTGGCATGCATCAGGTAGTACCACACAAGAGGGACATAAGCTTTTAATTATGTTACTGAGCTAGTTAATTAGTTTCAATAGTTATGTTACTGGGAGTACACAGTGGCGCAGTTGGTTGAGACACTACACTACAAGCTGGAAGGTCATGGGTTCAGTTTTCCATGGTGTCAATGGAATTTTTCATTGACATAATCCTTCCTTCCACACAATGGCCGTGGGGTCAACTCAGCTTCTACAAGAAATGAGCACCAGGAATATTTCCTGGGGGGGGGGGAGTTTAAGGCAGCTGGTGCATAGAGCTGACAACCTTCATGTACCGATTGTCTTGAAATCTGGGATCCTCAACCTCCTGGAATTGCTTTACTTTTAACTTAGTTATGTTACAACATTAAAGAAAAAATCAGTTTTGATTACATAATGTCCAAGAAAATCAATTTGCAGTTGCATCACACTGACTACTCTTCAAAATGACACCTGCCTTATTTTACACACAATTCTGCGCTTCTTCTATTTTGCCTTTCCGATAATTTTATCACTTTACCATGTGCGGTCTCTGGGCTCTGTGATTTGCTGCAGTAGTTCTTCTCTTGCACTGCAGAATTTTATGAAACATGTATAGCCATGCAATAGACACTTTGTTAACAGAACTGCAGGTGTTGTGTTCACAGGTATTGGAGAGGAGAAGTTTGGGGCATGAGAAAGTAGTGTTTGCTTGAGGTGGCAGTATGCATGAAGGTGGTTCATAAGAGACACTGTACAGTATTGTACAGTATCTTGATACATTAAGATGTTCATAGCAACATAATGGATGAGAATCAGGCATGTGTTGATAGAGCATGTTTAAGTCAAAGTGACTCAAATAATAACAACATGAAGTTTAGCACAATTGTGCAGAACACTATCTATATAATAGGAGATCAAACATTATCTCTCACATAAAATCATCATTGCAGAAAATGTATCAGTATCTGGTCATTTTATTTTTTAGATATGGAAGGTACAATACAGTTCGCCAGCTTTTGGATTCAGAGAAGGGGACTTTCATAATCAATGAAAGTGATGGGGAAGGTCTCACACCCCTGCATATAGCATCACAACAAGGTAAGGAGAGGTGGTAAGCTAACACTAATGTATTATAATTGAATCTAATTTTATAAGGAGTTGAGGAATTTCCTCTGCACTTAATTTAATTAATTTATTACCAAACTTGACCAAAGCTGACATAGTGACTAGACAATGGACAGAATGAACAGAGAATAGTGGTTTAATTTCCTGTAGGGGAGTTTTCTCTTCTCCTCAGCATCTGCACTAACAGTGGTGTCCATCCACACTTTTATTCAGTAGTACAAAGGTCTTTTCTCTGGGAGGTTAATTGGCTAGGGCTTGAAGCTAACTGTTCATCTCCATCCAGTAAGAATAAGTGGAGCTCCCTTCATGACACTGCTTCCACTGACTTTGTGCCACGCATGGGTAGATCTTTAAGTTTAGCTGTACTTTGTGGATGGTGACTATGTGTATGTGATTAGACATAACAGTGTCAATAATGTGGTAATAGAAGACAAAGTAACATGTTTCATGTAACAAACTTTACTGTTTCACACATACAGGACATACCCGAGTGGTACAGCTGTTACTCAACAGAGGTGCTCTCTTGCATCGAGACCACAATGGGCGTAACCCACTACACCTTGCTGCAATGAGTGGCTACACTCAAACCATGGAGCTACTGCACTCTGTACATTCACATCTGCTTGACCAGGTTGACAAAGACGGGGTAAGAACCTAGCCACACACAAGTATGATCTGTGCATTTTTAGTTATTTCTGTGACATAGTGAGCATTTAATATGCTTGCTCAAAAGGTATTTTCTCGCACTGTGGCTTCTGCATTTGATTATAAGTAACTTACTGTTTGTGGGCACAATCCAAGGATTCAACACCACTAATTGGACAAAATCCATATCAAGTTCCATCTTTCTCCCATCCTCACAACCTATTTCTCTAACAGTAGAATAAATGTAATATCGTTCTTCCAGATGGTTTATCTGTCTTACCCTGAATTCAGGAATATCCCTTATCCTATCTGTGTTCCAAGTCAATTATAGCATTCTCAATTTTTATGCCCCAACCATATTAGATGATGTGTAGAAACCATCAGACTTATCATACAATCTCCTAAGTTGTTCACTTCATCCTTTAGATCCAAATTTTATTAGTAACAAAAGTAGCCATTTATGCATACATCATGTCATTTATTTCTACAAAGTGATCTGAAGAAGGATTTACGGTATAAAATAGACTGTTGGATTAGTACTTGGCAAATTTAACATAGATTTATGTTGTCTAAAAAATATTAAATATTCACACACACTAAAATCTAAGGGTTACTGCAGTCCTTTATAAGGGAGAATGGGGTGTAATGAAAAAGATCTATTTTATACGAATTTTGTAATGAGAGGGTAACGAAATCCATTAATTGAATATTTATATACACATTGTACAAACATCCCATTGCAATATATGTGAAAATTGCAAATATATGTACATATTTCTTGACACTGAAAAACTTATTCATATGATAGATTTGATATTCTCACAGTGTTGTTTCTGAGGATGCATGTCTTGTAGGATATGACTGTGTGTTTACTTCAGAATGTCAGGAACCATCCACTCAGTGACACAGCCTCACATTACAGAAGAACTGAATCCTACTGATATGTTACAGAACACAGCACTACATTTGGCAACTATGGACAATAAACCAAATGCTGTTGCTCTTTTGTTATCCATGAATTGCAAGATGCTGTACAATTGCCATGACATGAGTGCAATAGATTATGCCATTTATTACAAGTTCCCTGAAGCAGCACTTGCTATGGTTACGCATGAGGAAAGGTGAGTGCTTACAGTACGTGATCCAAAAAGTAATGCAAGTCCCCCCCCCCTTCCCTCCATGTCCCCCTCCCCCAGACACCTGTCAACTAAATCCCAAAAGCTGGTGTCTTAGAGTCAGTTTCTGTCATTGCCTTTAATTGGAATCTTTAATGCATGTAACAACAGACTTTAAACACACTTCCACAGACTTTGTCAGTCAGTGCTTGGAGAGGATATGGATGTGGTCAACACTTTCCTTTTTTTCCTAGTCACAGAAGTATGAGTACTCATATTTCCCAAAGGAGTATAGTTTTAACGCATGAGAGCACATGCACATTAATGTGTGTGTCCACACGTCTGTGTGTGTGTGTGTGGTTTTTTTATATGGACTGTTAAATACATGAAAATGACAACCTGTTTATCTTTAACAGCTGTGTTTAGTAAAAATTATTTATTTTTTCTTATTTTCTTTTTATTTATTAGAACCCCCAAATATATTCTGGTGTGTTGTAATAAAATACATGACATCCACTGGTAATGCACCTGTCACTTTGCACTCTTTTGCTTTAGCACTCTTTCCAACTGTTTTTTTTTTTTGCTTTGCTAAAAAATGCTGTGCAGTTGATCTAGTCTGTGAACACTTACATTTGTGATTTCTGCCACTGATGGCCAAGTCCAGCCACTTAGCGTTAGCAGCAGTTGGCAGATTTTCAAGTTGAGTGGGAATGACCACACTTCTGAAAGAAGGTAGTGTGAGAAAGTGAGAAGCATGTAACATAGATGATCCATACACATTACCATACTTTGATTTTGTGGTTAAGTGGTGTGGTGTGGTATAGGTTGCGTATAGGTTGCATTTTGTCCTGTGTGTTTTGTGTACTGTGGTTTTATATGTATATATTTTCTCTTGGACCTAATTATTCATGATGTGTCAAAAGTATGAAAACACACACATGAAAAAGCATACCTAATTAGGCATGGGAAAGCTTGTCATTAGCAGTTAATTTGAATGCTATTAGCCATACTGAAGCAGGAAAACAGCATCTTGATATATCTGCAACATGATAGACTTAGTAGGTTCAACAGTGCAGTGTATTACAGAAAACAAAATTAAAATTAAGGAATGTGGAAAGATAGCAAGGCCTTTCAACTTTCTTCTTTTTTTTTTAAATAATAATAATAATAATAATAGTTAAATAGAATAATTTTTAATACCCACACCACATTCCGTCATTATAATACCCTGTAATTTTAATATTCTATATAATTAACTTCCACTAACTTAATTTTAATACTGCTATACAGTGGAATCAATGTTAAAATATTTATATGTTATACGAGATCTTGTAAGTAACAATAACAATAGCACTGCTAATTGTGTATTTTATGTTACTAAGAAAAGTAATCAACCTGAAGATGGTTCATAACTAGAGCTGAAACATGTCGAACAAAACACTGTAAGAAATACACCTTAATAAAATCATTAATTGAGTTGTGTTTGACTATATATTGTTTATATTTATAATAGCAAGTCCTTTTAAGGGCTTCAAAATTATATGGTCCTCTGCATTTGTCAAATCATTAATCTGATTTTAGTACAAATTATACCTGACATTTGGAATTAATTGTCATTGAAGTGTAGTACAAGAGTACAAACTGGAACTTTGACCTTCCATTTTTATGGAAAAGGTTCCTTCACTTACTAGTTTCACTCAGTGCTCTTTTTTTCTTGGAGCCAGTTAAAAGTGCTAAGTGATGCCTGTATGTTACTGGATAGTAAGTTACTGTGACACTTTGCATATGGCAGATGAAGTTAACATCACATGTTCTGCTTCTTCATTATAATGGAAGTTATCATAATAGTGATGGCGATAATAACAACTGAATCACTTGTTTCATCCAGGGCCCAAGAAATAATGGCTCTCAAGTCAGACAAGCACCCTTGTGTGATTCTGGCTCTTATTGCCTCTATGCCAAAGGTGTTTGAGGCAGTCCAAGACAAGTGCATCACGAAGGCAAACTGCAAGAAGGACTCCAAATCATTTTATGTAAGTAATATATGAACTACTTCTCAAGTGTATGGTTGTTACTCTTGGTGTGTGTGTGTGTGTGTGTGTGTTTGTATGTGTGCATGTGTACTGAATGTCCCATTTACTGATTTACACACTCAGAAAAAGAAATACACAATTTAATATCCAACTGTGAAAAGTTTCCTATATAACAAAATAAATTTATTGTCTCTGATTTATTAACCTACAAACATGCTGTTTGATTCTGTCATCTAAATATACTAACATGATATAAATTTATTGTTGTTTCTTTGTAGGCATAAAACTTGATCTCATTGTAACAGAAAATTTAAATTGAGGGAATCCGAAAACAGGGCATGGTAAAAATTTCAGACCTGAAAACACATAGGGAGAGGAGGCTGGTGAAAACTCCATAACGAGGATGGTCATAATTTCTATTCTTTTTCTGTGTATTATGAAGCTTATCAAATCAAGATGTTGAGATAGGCAGAGCACACTGCATGTGTGTAAGAAATGAGAAATATTAAATGATAATTAGGGAATCTGAAGAGAAGGAACTGCTTGGGAGACAGATCTAGATTGGAGGATAATATTAAAATGGAACCCAAGTCAGTTGTGAGGATGTAGACTGGATTGATCTGGCTGACTCATTTAGTGATGAGTCTGTATGAATACGATATTGAACTCTTGGGTTCCATAAAGGCATTGAATCTTTTGAGTGGCTCAGTGACTATTAGATTCTCAAGAAGGACTCTCTTCCTCAGAATTGGTTGGTTGATTAGTCAGATAATTGACTGATTGCTTACTAGTTTATCAGTCAATCGATCATTCAGTTATATAGCTACATTACATCTATTAAAACATTTTAAAATCAATACAGACAAACTGGCTTCCAGGTTTCCTTTAAGTACACTACAAGAATTAGTCAAATGAAGACTTTTTTCCTGTTACTTGCTTTCAAGTTTCGTGTTTTTAACTTGTCCTATGGTTGCCACAAGCAGAAGTATGTGTGTGCCCTTTATATTACATTAATAAAATTGCAGTTCATGTTGAAACCAGTTTCAAGATGAGACGTCTTCAATTTTAATAGCTGAACATACCACACCTGTGAGTATTGATTGAAAAATACAAACAGTATGTTGTGATATGTTTATCCAAAGATTGTTCGTGTGAGTGGGCACAAAAATTTAACTATGATGTCCAGGAGCAAGACCAAGTGACCAGACCAAGTTTATCATATTGTTACTGTTGGTAGTGCTGTGAAAGCAGAATATCTGATTTGAGAATATCCTAAGTGACTTAAAATAAGCTTTTTTTGTTATTGCATTGAGGGGTGGTTTATTCCATAAGTGGTCCATAAAGAAATGAGAGTCAACAAATTGCGTGTGTTGCATGGAACATCAGTTGGCAGGTGCAATGAATCTGATTCAACTCAACACATGCAGCATCCTATGGGCATTACTCCAACAAGAGTAGCGACTTTTTTGGATGAGAAATGGTGGGCGACATGTTACAGAGACCCCATTTGCAGACTGAAGCAAAATTAGCTAGGAAGGACTGGCATTATCCTTCATTCCAAAAGCCAACAAAATTTTGAGTTACATCTCAGATGGGAAAGTCAAGTTGACTGTTTCCTGGAATATACAGGGTATCAGAGTTTCATGTTTTATGTTTGAGAAATCTGCACAAAGTGGCAAAACATTTTTTCAGTTTTCTGTACAAGAGTTTCAAGCCATCAGTAGGTAGTAACATCTAATTGTTGTCCAAAGGTAACTTCATAGAGTATGACAACTTAATCTGCCCCCCTTTTGGTCATCTGTTGTAATAATCAAGGGACTTACCCACAGAATTCCTCTTATGCCATTTCCACTCACGAGACAACACATAGAAATACTGTCAAATTCTTGAAGGAGCATTCAGTAAATTTATCTTTCACGCTGATAAAGAAATGAAGTGTAGGAAGCAAAAGGTAAAATTCACCCTATAGCCTGCATTAAGGCAAAAAGGGGAGTAGAGATGTAGCTCTACTCTTCCTTTAACTTCAGTGCTGTATGGGGGGGGGTAGGTGTTTCAAGTCATGTCACGGGCTCTTTACCCCTGGAAATGAGCCGGTATGAATTGTATAGGAGGCTGGGTGGACCCCAGGGCCTGTCTGGACAGACACAGAATATTTCGCACCTACCAGGATTCGATCCCAGGACCATCCAGCCTGCAGCGAGTCAGTATACCGACTACACTATCCCAGACCATAAGAAGTGAAGTGTGCGTAGCAACCTGATAGTGCACCTAATTGAAAGGAATTTTTCCACACTGACATCATGGTATTACAAATTTTTCATAAGACATACTCTATAAAACATTGTGACTTATTTGAGAAATGTGATTTTTACTTGCATTGTAAAGCAGTTCAGGCAACTGAAAGCAGAGCAGCTGTTTTTTGTTTAACACCCTATATGTGTACATGTGTTTTCCTATAAATATCTGTCCAGTAATGTTTTACAGCCTTGATGACAGACATCCCACACATGATCAGATATATCATAGCAATCAGAATTTACAAATTGTCAGTTTAGTCATACTTGACAGACACCATCTCTTCGACTGTGATGCCATGTTGCCTTAGAGAAATTTCAGGGAGTTGCATATTCACTGGCTGCCTCCATCATAAGGATAAATATTTACCATACTGCACAGTGCCACGTCCCAGGAGACTATTTGTTATAGTCCCTGCCATAATAACCTCAAATCTCTCTTGATCATTCATGTCTTTCTGTGCATTGTTATTTTCTTGGGCTGCCTGTTTATTCATCTGGTACAGACTTTTTTCAGCATATCAGAAATAGATATCGTCGTCATCATCATCATCATCATCATCATCATCACCATCATCAACAACAACAACATCATTTTCTCTTCCTCCTCCTCCTTCGCCTCCTTAATGGACTTCTCCCAGTCAGCTCTGTTTTTTAACCACTCTTCCCAGTTTTTAATTTTGCTTCTAAAGATGTTTGTACAGAGTTCCACCATCTGTTTTGTGGTCAATAAATACATCAAACTTTTATATAAAGATCTCTTAGTGAAAATTTTAGAAGTCTAAATCACCTGTACCTTCATATAGAGATTTTACTCATTTGTAATAGCATTCTACACCCCCATGGCCAGAATGGAAGACAAGCTTAGGTTACAGAATCATGTTCATTACTGAATATGCTTTTAGAAAAACTATGTTACTACATATGCAACAAAGGCAAGAAAATGTTAATTACTCATATAATTAATAGATTAACCCTTCATGGAACATGAAGGTGTAGTATTGTGTTTATAATGGCCTGCCATCATTCACTGTGCTGAGCTAAATGAATTCAGTTTGAAAGGTGGTTTAAGATGGTAAAATTCTCAACCTAATCACCTTGCCATGAAGATATGAGTATACAGGGGGCACAGACAGAAGCATTCACAGTTACAGTGCTGTTAGTGACCAGCTTAATATCCTGGCTTTTATAAAAGAAGTCATTGTCCATTGGATGGGAAGCTATGTTGACCCTGTAGCTGGATTAGACATTGTAGTAATGGGAAAAGTTCTTTTTTACTAGTTGTTACTCACTTTACTGAGGGAGACATTTTAGTCTGAAGTCTAAAACATACACCCTGAAACTTTGATTCTTAACTTAACTTAAACGTTTTTGTATGTGCACAAAATGACTACGTAAATTCTGTAGAGCTTCCAGTCATATATTTCATGACATAATACCAGAATATATACAACATGTGAATACATTCTTGTATATGATATTAAGTCATAACCTTTATTGAAATTATTTGCTCTTAGTATGTAGAAATAACAAAAGTATTTTAAGCAACACTTGGAGACCAATTAAAATTACATGTTGAATTATTTAGAAAGTGCATTTCTAAATTTAAGAAATGCTAGTACTGTGCAATACTAATATCTGTTTTGTACTTGATTAAACCCTGTACTGCTATCTTTCCTGCGGCAGATAAAGTACAGCTTCTCATGTCTGCAATGCCCAGCCATGTATGCACAGGTGGACCAACGCACTGGTGAAGCACTCATGATTTCTAAGGCAATCCCTCTTCCAGCTCTTAATGTAAGTGTGTGCTGTCTGTACCCTAGCAACTCAGGCTGCTGATGCTACTGCTGCTGACTGCTGCTTGCATGTTGGAATTGACACATGGATTTAATCTGCATGTACAGTACAAGCTCATGTTGCATGACATGTACATGTCTAACTGTTACTTTATGGGGCTGAAGAACATTGCTTCCTGTAATTAAATGGTCTAACAAGTGAAGTTTTTCCAGTATATGTATTTTGCTGAAATAATCTTCTCCTCTTCTCCTGTAACTTACATCTTGGTCATTTATTATGTCACTTATTTGTCATTACCAGTGAAATATCAACATAACCTTTAACTGGTATAAAATATTTTACTCTTGTGTGAATTTTACATGTCAAAAGAGGAGACATTTCTGAACAGGATAACTCTCGGCATACAGTATACCTAGTTCTATTTAACACATTTTTCTTGTTGGTTAACTTAAATATAATAACGATTTTTAAGTCTTTTAAGAAACTAAACACTGTTAAATTCAGCCCTCAATACAAATTACATGTGAAAAATCTCAAAGTAAAGGACAACTTACAAGACTTGGGTATAGACAGGAAATAAATAATATAAACATTAATCCTAGAATGATAAGGTGTTTCAGTATCCTCCTTGATCAGTCTTACTGGTAGGAAAGTTTGTTACCATGACACTGGATTAAGGAGAAATTCTGGTGTAGAGGCTGAAGTTTTTATTAGTTCTGTTAGACCTTTAAAATCTTACATGACCTGAGTTCAGAAAAGTTGAGCCAGTTTGTTTGCTGTCTGTATGTTATGGATTCAACTTTCTGAGGGTGCTGTTAATAATGGGCTTCTGTTTAGAACAGCAGTGAACTACCAAGGTTCTTAAGTGTAGGGATCAGCTACAAACTGTAAACTTTCCAGAGGAGCTCCTGAAACATGAAGTTAGCCATTTTCAGTCTGTTTGGTTCATATTTGTAGGGTATGTTTATAACATGTGTGCATGCGTAAATTGCAGATATGAATAAGACAGATTGCTCTGATAAGAAAATTATGTTGATCTTTCACTATATTGTTTTGTGCCTCAATTATCTGTAATTTTACATTTGTGAGGTCTGTTGTACAATAAGCATGATTTCTTCATTTCATAAGATAATGCTCCATCTTTCACATGTGTGCACAGAATTTTATTTAAATTGGCAAGTGCTACAAATCCAGGCTTTTTTTTTATCAAGAATAATTAAATGTCATAAATTTTCCACATTTGATTTATTATAATAATAGAGTAATGTCACTGGAAGTAATTCCATTCTGCAAGCTTTCTTCACATAAAACTAATATTTTGTATGAGGATTTTTGGTTTTTGTACTGTGCCATACATTCTGTGTGCACATCTGTCGTTTTTGTTATCACGTAGCATAGATGCTGTTCTAGGTTCTCAGTATTGTGAAAATGAGTGAGTATATTAAGACAGGAATAAAAGCTAGCTGCAGCAAGCAGTCATTGTGTTCTTGGCAGATCAAGTATTCATTCCATGCGTACCAGTCCACCAAGGACTTTGTGGAATTGCAAAGGAAGCAGCTGAATAACCCACACTGGCGACCTCCCCCATTGTGTGTAATGAATGTAAGTACTGGTTTAATGAGAATTAGTGTAACAGTATTCTTTTTAATGCAGTTTTGTTCACCTATATGCACCTACTGTGTCAAGTGATGCTTTCCTGTTAATGAGATTTCCACTCATTTACACACATACACACACACACACACACACAGCACTTTTTTTGTGGTTGTATGTAGTTGTGTGACCTTGTAAAAATAGGAAAGTGTCCAAAAATCTGTTTTCTTTAAGTTTTTAAGTTTGTAATATGATTGGGGGGGGGTGAAATTTTAAACTTAACCTGATGTCCAGGAGTGAGTACCTGCATCTGTTTTCACAAACAAGCATTTTGTGTGTGCGTACGTGCGTGCACAATTTCAAAATAAGTGCTGGGGACAGTACTTTTTAAGTGTTAAAAAAACTAATGCAGTTGAGTAATTTGTATTAAAATGTTACAATGCTTGCATTTCTTTATTTTATCTGTGATGGGATTTTAATTTTGTGTATTATACATTGCACGCAAAAACTGTTGATATGATTGTGCACTGTCAGCAATGTAACTCTGCATATTTGTACCGAAAGAAGAAGCTGATAACAACAGGAATATAAACATTAACAGTGCATTCATTATGTCACAAGTGACCAACTTATTTACAATGAAGGACCACTTTGTTTTACAGGTTTCCAAATAGGTAAAGTTCTGTAGTAGTTAGTTTAATTTGTACTATGGACAGTTCCTAGCTTAGCTTACAACCTGAGAACTCTATCTGTTGTAAGCATTCAAGTACTTTTAATTTCTCTCACGTCCTCTAAACAGATGTCTGATTTAATGTCTTTGAGTAGTCCTACAGTCTCCCATCTCACGATGTGTTGTTATCTTCATATTTGAAGTGCTGTATAACATCATAACTTGATAATGCAATCATTAAATAACTCCTCAGTTTATAAATCAGTCGCTTACTGAATTACAGCCTAAGACCCAAACCTTCATGATTCTGTGAAATATTTTCAAAGTTTTATTTATTCACCAACTGATGCACTAATGAGTTGTTTTAAAAAACAACATTAAAATTTACATTAAAACAGGTCTGACATGTTTCGGTGTTACAGTTACACCATAATCAGGGATCACATTAATTTGTGTTTACTAGAGCTATGGTTGTTAAAATAGTCCATTAAAATACATTGGTGTGTGGTTAATACGGTGGTGGTGTGACTGCATATATTAGGTCCTTATTGGTGTCTGTATGTTGCAGTGTTCGGCAGTAGACTGCTGCCAAACACTGCAACATACAGACACCAATAAGGACCTAATATATGCAGCCACACCACCACCACCGTATTAACCACACACGAATGTATTTTAATGGACTATTAACAACCGCAACTATAGTAAGCACAAATTAATGTGCTCTCTGATGATGGTGTAACTGTAACACCAAAACATGTCGGAGCTGTTTTAATGTAAATTTTAATGTAAATTTTAATATTGTTTTTTTAAAACAACCCACTAATGCATTAGTTGGTGAATAAATAAAACTTTGATAATGTCAAGATGCACAGTATGAATGTGAAAAATTATCTGTGAAATATGGTCAGAGCATTTTCATATTGCTGTCTGCAGCTGATTTCATGAAAATGCTGATATTATTTTTGTGCAGGGACCACCTAAAATGGCGTAGAATCGATTCTTGTGGGAAATTGCAAGGGACTGTATAAAAGTGCATAAAATCTTGGAAAACCTTAAGTGTGAGAACATAAATTCAGCGTTTTACCATATCAGTTTCAAAATGTTTAGGTACTTGTGTTTAGAAACCAGATTACAGAAGTGTCAGTTACTGTGATAAATCTTTCTGTAAAAAAACTTTAAGAATGGCTCATTATATTGACTGCCAGGAGAATGTTTTGAAATGCCTCAACTCTGAGCAAAGACTGACAAGTGAATCATTTCTTAGATGAGCTGCTAAACTGCAGTTAGGCCCTGTAGTGTGATACTGCCATTATCACTCTCCTGTATCTTTATAGAACTATAGAGTGTATAACATCCATGCATTTTGTAAGTTCCTTCTTAGTTTCCCATGTGATGAATAAGGTATCTTAGAAGTTTACTTCACTATGGACTGCTGTTGGTTTACTGGTACTTCAACATTTCTGCAGGTAATATAATGCTGATTGGGAGGTGTGAGGTAGATATTCATAGGTAGTTAGCATTTTCTGTGGCTATGACCTTATTTGGTGTTGCATTGGTACTTGGCAGATCGTCTGTGCATGAATTTGGCCAGGTGTTGTCAGATATGATATGGCAGATGTAAATATTGTGCTGTGATGTTTGGTAGATACTATAAGCTCGTTTTAGTTGTGCTTGTATCAGCACATAACATGTCTGCTACTGCAATTGTACATAATAAATGTAAAATAGTAGTGTGATGGTGGGTGCTTTTAACATCCACCAAGCCACCTACATGTGCATGTGTTACGTTTGCTTGCAATGTATAATATACAGGGCAGACAGTTTTAGTTTTAGGGCTTTAAACAGACACTCTTCTTCAGAATCTTGTTTAACAAGCAACATGTTTGTGTCTTGTCTGTTTGTACATCCATCTAAGTCTGTTATCATTTCCTACATCTGTGGCTCTTGCCAAATTGAGTAGGAAATGTAGTGTAAGGATATGGACTGCATTTGACTGGCTCAGGGTAAGGAATAGTGAGCACTGTAATGGGTTTTTTGGTTTCTGTAGAAGCATGTAATCCTTTGCCAAATGAGTAATTATCAACTTCTTGAGAACGACTTAATGCTGTGGATTTAATATTTGAAGTAGAATTAGTAGCTTGTTGTTAGTTTTTCAGAGTTAGTTTTTCCTGTGCATACTCAGTAGCACAGAAAGGCAAGGTGACTTCCTGGGATACAGACCCAGATGCAATCAACATATGTAATTTCTGAGAATGAAAATTCACGTCCTAAAAAATGTTTTTTTTTATTGGTGATTTCAGGTCCTTTTATACTACACTTTGCACCCAGTGATATTGAAATATCCCATGTAGTATTCCAGAGGTTTTAAGAAGTTATGTGAACATTAACAATCGTTCCATATTAGAATGCTGTAGTAAGAATAAATTTACTGTTAAATAGCAAATCTGGCAAAGTATCAACCAGTGAAAACCATAATTTAGTATTGCAGACATTTCTTTGGATTGTTGGAACTATGGTAATACCAAACCATGTACAGCGTAACGTATTCTTTCATTCCTCTACTAACCAGTTTTCGTCAGTAGTCTTTCCTGTGCTGTATAATTACTTAATAAGTTTAAAGTTATTTTTATAAACTTATATGAACGTGATCACATTTATGGAAACTATATTAAGTGTGTGTGTAACAGTAAAATATTTTGTGTTTGTAGAATGATGCTTGTGTTTGTGGAATGATGTAAGAAGGCTTTCAGTCAAGCAGTACTTGCTGTGCCTGTGTAAGCTGTGTGTTGCATGTCTAGTATCTAACTGTTCATCTCCATAACTACTTGGGTTAAAGTAAATTAGTTACGCGTGTATTTAAGTGTGAAGTTGTTCAAATGAATTGTTATTGATGGAGTCACAAATGCGAATCTTTTTGCTGGCTCTAATATAAAATGGTGACAGCTGTTCGCATTGATTATCTCTTTGATGTAATTTTTGGGTTATCTGCTGTGCATTTGTAGACAGTTCACTTCTTGACTTGTATGTGATTATTGATTATAATCAATACCATGAAGTGATTTGTGCTGATCAACCTTCACACCATGACAATTTTTCAATCTGTTGGTCTGCTTTCTAAATTTAGCCCTCTAGCAGTATTGCACTTTGTTCAAAGTTTAGTGCCTTGCATAATGAATCTTTTTATTTAACACGGTTGCATTGTGCACCATTGACTTTATTGTGTGCATGACTTTCTGCATATTGACATGACTAATATTATCATGTCACTATATGTATGTAAATAAATAAATAAATAAATAAATAAATAAAATTAAATACAATATATTATCAAACGACTGCATGCAAAATGCATAATATTTGTGCCAACCAAAATCTCATATGGTGCCAAAGGTATGTTCTGTATCAAAGTACTGTTGGTGTAGTTAGAGAAGAAAACTAGTTAACATACAAGAATAGATTCAGTGTATTTGTTTATTTATTTATTTATTTTGTTGCTGTATATTACATCTCTGTGACACAAAATGAAGGCAACTTTTTATGTTAATTTAGGCCAGGAGTTGGAGGGGGCCTCCACGACCTCTATACGCCTTGCAAATGTCTATTATAGTTTGGCAGCTTTAAAAAACTTCTTTTTATATTACATAAAAGAAACTATAAGTCACGGTCTATTTCAAGCAGTCCACAATACATGCTCTACAACTTGCTGATATGTGAAAGTTTTTGTTGCTGTGTAGACTGATGCATTCTTGTGTTTCATTTATTAGCATCTTGAATGAAAATCATGTCATTCAGAATTCAGTGTACATCATGATTATTGGAGCAGCAAAATAGAAAATGGTTGACAGCATTTCAATATATCCATAATTTATATCTCCTGTGCAGTACAACAGACAAGCCAGCACCTTGCAGATAGCTTGAGTTAATCCATTTATTACAGCCCAGAATTTGTGTATGAAGACTGCAAAGTATACTGTACCTTTATGTGCTTGTGTTTATCATGTTATCAACTTATATATATGAAATATGAGGATACTGTTTGCTGTACTGAGTGCACTATAATGACCTAAGTATTTTATGCAGAAAGGTTAAAATAATATGTCTTACATTTGTGAGCACCTTCAATGTAAATCACTCTGTCCACAGTTCATTATACAGGGTATAACAGGAGGAAAGGACCAGACTTCGGGAGGGTGTTCCTTATGTTAAACTATACCGAAAAACCCCAAAACACCTATATCCAAAGTTGAACGGTTTGGGAGTTAATGGCAAATGAAAATTGTGGACTTCCTTCGGGTCCAAGAACGATAGCTGTCAGCTGGCATTCTTATCTATAAGCACTTTGACAGCTGTTACATACTTACTGATTACCAA
>Ga0209755_10004158_pt1 | contig 17366 bp, 12 predicted proteins | sample TergutCo191P1_FD_187301 | JGI IMG/M metagenome (GOLD analysis project Ga0209755, IMG submission 187301) | Cornitermes sp. P1 segment gut microbial communities from Petit-Saut dam, French Guiana - Co191P1 (SPAdes) (version 2) | ecosystem: Host-associated > Arthropoda: Insects > Digestive system...
TAGACCGGCCTTCCCTTCCGGTTGCCGGGCCGCCTCTTCTCCGGCTTGAGCTTTACGGCATGGCCGTTCGCATGTACCGTGGCCTGTCTTGCGGGTTTCGCCCCCAGCAGTCTGACGGCCGATTTCCGGTGGTAGCCGGTCAGCCTCGTGAACTCGTCCAGCACCGCCTTTTTCTCTTTCCTTGTCGCCTTCTGGTAACGGGGCCTGTATTCCCTCGTTACGGCCTGCCTCTCCTTCATGTTCAACCCCATTCGGACGCCCTCCTGCCGGCGCCCTTAGTCTAATTTGGGTAACATTTTCTATTTGAGGCATGACCTCCTTTCGGTAACATTTTCGGTGAGGCAACGCGCCCACTTGACACGGTGGCATGAATAGACACATAATTTAGCATCATAAAACATTGTGCTACCTCGTGGTTTTATATGAAGGTAAATGGTGGGTATGAAGGTCGGATATTCGAATCGTATCGGCCTCAAACAAATTCTTTGTGTGCTGCTTTGGGGTTATTCCCGTAGCGTTCTGTCGCCAGTCTGTTTCTCCATGGTGTTTTTTGGATAGTGACAGAAGGTGCTTGAAATGTTCCACGAAAGACTTTAAAGTATGGGGGTTATGGTGATGGTCGAGAAAGGCTCTGTTACGCCCTTTCGTGATGCGCTTGAAATCAAGGGGCTTATTGATTTTTGCATCAGGGAAAACGTTTCAGTTATTTGCATCAATAAGAGCACCTACAAAGATAGGTCCATGCCCTTTAGCGCCATGTACGGCAACAACAAGGAGTTCTGGCTTAAACATTCGAGCTGGGACTATTTTCTTGCAAACGACGACCTAGAAAAGATAAAGGACAAAATGTCCAAGCAAGGTTTCCCCGTGGATTCTACGGCAAAGGATTTCGGCAGACTTCTTCCAGTAACGGATGAGGAGCGCAGGGTTGACCTAGGCTACGGGAAGGATTACGAAGCCATTGCCGTCATGGCGGAATCCGAGCGGGTTCGGTATCTTAATAAGGACAAAGAACGACTGGACAGTCTGATGGCCATGAAGCCAAGGCAGGAGAATCTTGTTACCGAGGCCTTGGTTGAAACGGCGAGGGATGCCATACTTCATAACCATGCATCTCTTATGAACGCCGTCAACCTCGTGGACAGCGATGCCAAAGCCCAAACCCAAAATCTTGTAGACTCCACCCGTGAACTTGTAAAGGCTTCCATCCGGCTTATTTCGACGAATATCTTTAACAACGAACTGATGAATGCCCTGGTGCTAAAGTCCAACGGCACCATCATCCAACATATGACACGGGTGTACCTTAACGGGCTTGCCTTTCTTTCCTATTACAACAGGCAGGTTTCGAGTACGAGTGTAATCAACAAAATACGGGTTGCCTTCGATGACAAGTACCGGCATTTTTATCAGGGGCTACTTCCACACATCCACAAGGATCATTTTACCCTGGAAAGAATCTTTCTTGGCGGCATGCGTGCAATCGATGAAACCGACTTTTATAACTGGGCAACGGGGTTTTTGATTCATGATATCGGGAAGGCCGCTGCGGTGGAGTATCACGAAGGCGAGGCGGCGTATAACCGAGACGTTGTTATGGAACACGTTCGACTTGGATTTGCCAACGTCGTAGGTAAGACGAATTACCCACAGGAGGCGGCACTCATCACTGGGTACCATCATGAATATTACGGCGATCCTGGGGGATACGGGGTTTTCAGAACCTATTTTGACCAATACAGGCAGGTAAACCCGGTTGTAAAGCAGGGTTACTGCATTTCCTACGATCTTCCATCCGTGCTTGATCATAAAGTTCTGGCGTACTTTCCTGCCAAGGTTTTGGAAATAATCGATGTGTTTGACAGCGTTACCGATCCCAACCGCAAATATCGGGATGCCCTGAGTACTCAGGAAGCCCTTGCCATGATGCGCGAGGAATTCATCGTCAAGCACAAAAAACTTGACATTATCCTTTTTGATATTTTTTCTAGCTTTGCGATGGAGACGCCGACTGTCTGGCAGCCGAGCAATGCGAACGCTATCATACAGGAATCTTATCAGGAAAAAAACCTTTTCCAAACCCAGCTTGGCGACTCTCCGTTTCGGCGGACTTTCTCCTAACATGCAAAAGTACGAAGGGACACGGAAACCTGGGGAATGAGCAACGCACGGTTCGGCAAAGGGCTTTTCTTCGCCTGCCTGGCTTTCTTCCTATGGGGCATGTTCCCCTTGTACTGGAGATTGCTGATTTTCGTACATCCCCTGCACATTCTTGCTTTTAGGATACTGCTGTCCCTTGCCCTTGTCGGGGCGATTCTTTTGGCGAAAAAGAACCTTGTATGGCTGGCGGTTTTCAAGGAACCGAAGAAGGCCTTCTTTCTGATTCTGGCCGGCCTGCTTTTGTGCCTAAACTGGGGCCTGTACATCTGGGCCGTCAACCAAGGGCGCACGATTGAGGCATCGCTTGGCTATTACATTAGTCCGTTGCTTTCGGTTTTGATGGGTCTGCTGTTTTTCAGGGAACGCCTGCGGCCTTTGCAATGGGCCGCCGTTGCCATTGCCTTTTCCGGGGTGTTGCTCCTTACCGTTATGGCTGGCGTGTTGCCATGGGTCTCCCTTGTCCTTGCCTTAACCTGGAGCTTTTACAGCCTTTTGAAGAAAAAGTTCACACTCTCCTCGCTGGAGTCTTTGGGTACCGAAACCCTGGCAAGCTCGCCGATAGGTTTGCTGCTTCTCTTCGTTGGCTTTGCCCAGAACGGCGGTTCCCTTACCCCTGTCTTTAGCGGCTGGCAGGGCCTGGCGTATCTGGCGGAGCTTCCGATATATACACTTGTACTGCTCGCCCTGTGCGGTTTTGCGACGATGCTTCCACTGTACTTTTTTGGTCGAAGTACGAAGCTGCTTCCCCTTTCCACGATTGGCTTTACCCAGTTCATCGGCCCCACCCTCCAGTTTTTGATAGGGCTGTTTATCTTTGGCGAGGCCTTTCCCTCGTATTACTTTGCGGCCTTCCTGCTTATTTGGACGGCGGTAATCCTGTACATTGTTTCGCTAAGGCCTACTGTTAGGCTAAGGGCGGCAAGTTAAAAAGGCCGGCGGCGTTGGCGCTGGTTTCCGCCGCCAATTGTTCCACGGGTTTTCCCATGATTTCGGCGACAAAGGCGGCAATGTGGGGAAGAAACGAAGGCTCGTTCCGTCCGCTTTTTCCACGCAGGGCTTTAGGCAGGTTGCGTGGAAGCAGGTACGGGGCGTCGGTTTCCAGCAGCAGCCTGTTCGCAGGGATCAGCTTAACGAGCGGAACAAGATGCGTACCCCGCCTTTCGTCGCAGATCCATCCGGTTATGCCTATGTGGCAGTCCAGGGCAAGGTAGGCCTCCAGTTCCCGTTCCCCACCAGTAAAGCAGTGAACCACCGCTCCGGGCAGATCCGCCCTGTGCCTTTTCAGGATAGCCAGGAAATCGTCAAAGGCATCCCGTTCATGAAGAAACACCGGTTTCCCAAGCCGTGTGGCAAGGACAAGCTGATCCTCGAAACATCTGCGCTGGGTATCCTGTGGGGAAAAATTGCGGTTGTAGTCCAGGCCGCATTCCCCTATGGCGGCGACTTTACCGGCGGCAAGTTCCCGTAGACGTTCCGGCGAGGATTCGGTATCCCAGCCCTTTGCGTTGTGGGGGTGTACCCCGGCGGTCGCCACGCAGCCCTCGTGACTTTGGGCAAGGGCTATGGCCTGGGCACTGTCCTCAAGACTGCTGCCCGTGACAATCAGCGTGTGTACGCCGACGGCCCGTGCCCTTGCGAGAACTTCTCCCTGGTCTTGGTCGAATGCTGGACTCGTAAGGTTGACTGCTATATCGACAAGGTTCAATGAAACGCCTCGGACTATCTGAAAGGCCAGTTGTCGCCCAAAACCTGCCTGGTAAGCTTGGGGGAGGAATACCACAGGGTAACTGGATCACCCTGTCTTGTGTTCACCCTAAGACGCACAAGGCCGCCCGGAAGGTTCCATGTGCTTGCATATGCTCGCAACTCCCTGGTAATCCTATCGAAAACCTGGGTGGGGCCGTAGCGAGCCAGAAGTTCCTGTTGAAGCTCCTCGTAACAGCGTATGGTTTCGTCCATGCTGTGGGTCAGGAAGTAGTAAATGCCGCCTTGCAGCCCATCCTCGGAAAAATAGGCGAGCATGAAGGTCATGTATCCGCTGACCTCGACGTTTTCCCAGACAAGGGAGACAAACCCGTTTATCTCGTCCCTCGACATGGGCGGCCCCATCCTTCTTATGACTTCCTCCATGCTGGTTCCCCAGGAAAACCCCCGAAAAGTAAGCTCGGTACCGTGGGCGGATATGATGATGAACGAAAAAAGGAAAGCCAGCAATGACTTCTTTATTACATACGACATTTCGTTCATTATCGGCATAAGGCCGAAGGGGTTTGAGGGGATCCGGCCTGCCGCCGGAAAGCCCTAAAGCGGTCAATTGCAATTTATCGCCGATTTTGCTATCTTTGGGAAGGAAGATACGAAGCAATGCCTGAAAACACACCGCCCCCCGTCGCCGAGCGCCGGGTCTATGCCGATTACAACGCCACCACTCCCCTAAGGCCGGAAGTTCGGGCGGCTATGATCGACGATTTGGACATTTACGGGAACGCTTCCAGTATGCACCAGTCGGGGCGGATTGCCCGCAAGCGGGTGGAAGAAGCCAGGGACATGGTGGAAAAGCTGATTGGGGCAGGGCCAAGAACCCTTGTTTTTACCTCCGGCGGCTCGGAATCCAACAATACATTGTTCCGCACGATGCGTCGGCTTGCCTGCGCCTCGGATTGCAGCCCTTTAAGGGAAGGCCGTTGCGAGTTTGTCACCACCGCAATCGAACATCCCTGCGTGTTCAATGCGGCGAAGTACCTACAAAGCATGGGTTTCAAGGTGACGTTCCTGCCCGTTGACGGCCACGGCAAGGTGGATATCGATGCGCTCAAGAGTGTCCTGAGTGAAAAGACCCTCTGCGTTTCGGTTATGATGGCAAACAACGAGATCGGCACCATTCAGGACATAAAGGAAATCGCCTCGCTGGCAAAGGCCGCCGGGGCATGGATGCACACCGATGCTGTGCAGGCGTTGGGCAAGATTCCCGTGAACGTTGACGACCTTGGCGTGGACTATCTGACCCTTTCGGCGCACAAGATCTACGGGCCAAAGGGGGTCGGGGCGCTGTACGTGCGGAAAGGGGCCCCGTTGTTTCCGCTTGTCATGGGGGGCCACCAGGAGGAGGGGCTTCGTGCAGGAACCTACAACAACCTGGGCATCTTCGGTTTCGGCGTTGCGGCGAAGATTGCCCTGGCCGAAGTCGAAAGGTACGGAATGGAAATCGCCCCCCTGCGGAACCGCCTGCGTGATGGCCTTGCTGGTGCGATTCCCAACATGAAGATAAACGGCCATCCCGACGATGTCCTGCCCAACACCCTGAACGTTTCGTTTCCGGGTGCCGAAGGCGAGGCCATACTCCTTTCCATGGACATCAAGGGTATCGAAGCGTCAACCGGGTCGGCCTGCGCCTCCGGGAGCCTTGAACCGTCCCAGGTGTTGATGGCGACGGGGCTGGGGCCGGAACTGTCCCACGGCTCGATCCGCCTTAGCCTTGGCTGGGGAATCGGCACGGACGACATCGACTATATAATAGAAACACTTCCGCCGATAGTTGCCCGACTGCGTGCAATATCTTCGGTTCAACCTACAGGGGGAAATTATGCCTGATTGGATGTACTCGGACACGGTAAGGGAACATTTTACCAACCCACGGAACGTCCTTACGGAAGACGAGGCGGTTTTCGCCGCCAACGCCAAGGGACAAACCGGAAACATAAAGTGCGGGGATCAGATGCTGATGCTCCTAAAGATAGACGATGACCTTATAAGCGACGTACGCTGGAAAACCTACGGCTGTGCCAGCGCCATAGCCTCGACGAGTATGCTTTCGGAGATGGTCAAGGGCATGAGGATAGAGGATGCCTACCGGCTAAGGCCGGAGGATCTGGTCGAAAAGCTCGGAGGCCTGCCGGAATACAAAATCCACTGTTCGGTGCTGGGCGACAAGGCCCTTCGTGCCGCCATCGATGACTATCTTGGCAAAACAGGTAGGGCAGGAATGCTGAAGGAAGTCGCCGTCGAAATCTGCCACTGCCTGGGCATAACCGACAAGGACATAGAAAACGCCGTCCAAAACGGAGTCCGGGGCTGGGAAGCCCTGCAACAAGCCACGAAGATTGGCACCGTATGCGGCAACTGCAAGACCAAGGCCATGGAGCTTTTGCATGGGCTGGAGCATATTTATCAATAACCGCTCCCCCGTGCAGGGATGCCATAACACGGCGTATGGTTTTTCTGCGTGAAATGGCCTATGATATAAGAAAGCAATGAACCTTGAGGAGGATGATAAGAGTGAGGATCAGGTTCGGATACAATGAAAATGGCGACAACTTTGTGACAATGGAAGACCTAATCGCTATGTTTGAGAATGCCAGCGGAACTATTGAAGTGAAAAAGGGCGAAGCCAGGGATTTGGCCCTCCTGCTGAGAAGGTTCTACGCTGAAAACAGAATGCTTCATGGTAAGGCGGTTTCCCGTGATAGAAGTTAAAGGGTAGGGTTGTGTTTCGTTCGTAAGGCATGTCCTTCAATTTGTCACCAGGGGCACATGACGGTTGAAATATTTTGTTGCCGCTGGTATAATCAGCCGAAGGAGTTGAACCGTGTCTGAGCAACCTCAATTAAACATTGTGAGTTATAGGAAGGATTCCTATATAACTGTCGAGAGCACTCAGAAGGCCGAGTGCTTCTATATTATTCAGCAGGGCCAGGTAAAGGTTACCAGAAACGTCGGGATCAAGGGCGAGGGGGAGGAATCTCTCGTGGGTGGGGATTTCTTTGGGGTCGTCTCCGCCATGTCCTTCAACAGTCATATAGAATCCGCCCAGGCCCTGACCGACGTTACCCTTATCTCCGTTAGTCCACAGCAGTATGTGGCGCTTATCCAGAGGAATACCCAGGTTGCCGTAAAGATACTCATGCAGCTTTCCGCCAGGCTAAGGCGCCTGGACGAGGCCCTTACGAAGTACACCCTGAAGAAGTCGAAAGCCGAAGAGGAAGGCCCTTCCCGCCTTTTCGACATAGCGGAGTATTACCTTCAACAGAAACAGCACCACCAGGCCTTTTACGTCTATACCAGCTACATAAAGCACTGTCCCGACGGCGAAAACCGTGCCGCCGCCGAAAAACAGTTGGAAGGGCTGGCGAAATATGCGGAGAGTGTGGGGAAAAACCTGGGAAAGGGCGAGTTGAACCGAACCTACGGCAAGGATCACATGCTTTTTGCAGAAGGCGAGCCTGGGTACGAGCTTTTCATTATCCAGAGCGGCTCGGTAAAGATCACCAAAATCATCGACGGCAAGGAAGTGCTTCTGGGGGTGCTTAAGGCTGGGGACATATTCGGCGAAATGGCCATTCTGGAGGACAAACCCAGGACCGCCACCGTCATAGCCGCAGAGGAATGCACGGTAATGGCGGTAACCAAGACCAACTTCGGGTTGCTCATCAAAGACAAGCCCCAGATTGTCTCCAAAATCACGACCCTTCTTGCCGGCAGGATCTGGCTTATCTTCAAGCAACTGGAAAACACGTTCATCATCAACCCCATGGGCAGGATCTACGGTACGCTGCTTATCCAACTGGAAAAAAACCAGGTCGATCTGGAGAGCACCGGCCCCTATGCCTTTGGCTTTACCTGGGACGATCTTGTCAGCATGGTAGGGCTTCCCGAGAAGGAGGGCTACATGCTGCTTGGGGAAATGCGGAAGGACAAAAACATCATAGTGAACAACAATAGGATTTCCGCGACATCGGTCCAGGGGGTTGTCAAATATGCGGAATATTTCCGCAAAATGGACAAGATAGAGAAAACCAAACAGGGGAACCGGCCGAAGAGTTAGTCCCTGGCAGAGTGAGGATGATGAGGAAACGCCTTATGCTTGCCGTGCTGCTTGTCGGATGCGGATACTTCGCTTTCCCACAGGCGCATTACCACCTTAGACCCAGACTCGGCATATTGCCCTTTGCTGGTGGTGTCGGTGGTGACGGCTATACCATAGCGGCCCTCCTTTCCGCCAGGCATGAGATTCTGGGGGCCTTTACCTTGGTGCCGATTGCCGGCGATGCCGGTGCCGTAATCGCCGAACAACTGTTTCAGATGGGTGCCTTTACCGATTCGGATGTCATAGCCGACATCGGCCACATGCTGGGCGTGGATTACGTTATCTCGGGACATATACGCCAGGTAAGGAACAGAAACCTCGTTATCGCCACCGTGGTCAGGGTCGAGACTTTCGAGCTTGTTGCCGGGTATCACCGCATGTACCGAAGCATTTGGGAGGCCGGCGGTTTCGTGCCCGACATGGCAAGGAACCTAGCGGACGCAACCCTTATGCGGCCCGCACTGGGGCGGCTTTCAAGCCTGGCGATCGCCCCGGCCATCCTGCCCCTCGACGATCAGGGGGATCCGAATGATGCCCCTGGCTTGCTCTACGAAGCGGACGTGTACTGTTATATAGAAACATTTGCGCTGGTGCTTGCCATAGAGATCGCAAACTCCGGCGAGTATGCCGTGTTGCCCAGGGCTTCCTACATGCAGACGGCGTTCGGGAGGTGGCTGGCCAGTCGTGTCGATGAAAGGGCCGCGGCGCTGGAAAGGCTGCTCGACATGATTGCGTTTGTAATGGACGATGCCGAGGGTAGGCATGTCGAAGTCGAGGTGATAGGGGCGTTTACAGCAATGGGGCGGGCGGTTAACGCCGATTTCGTGCTTTCCATTGACACCCGTGCCTTGGGTGGCGTAAACACCTTTTCGGCCCAGATACTGCACACGGAAAGCGAGGATCTGTTTGCCGGGGTAAGCAGGGGCTACAGGGATGCCGTCGGCGGCGTAAACCTTATGACGGAAATCGCCATCCTGCTAACCGATCCCGAAGGCGCACCCAATCGGGTTGCCGCCTTCAACCGCCAGCGGCGGCTTGCTGTCATGTTCGACGATCCCGCAAGATTCTGGAGCCTAGGCATTTTCGGGGGTACTTCTTTTGCCGACCCCTGGGCCATAGGCGGCGTTCAGGCAACCCTGGCCCCATTCCCCTTTTCGTTCGTTAGGCTTGGCTTCGAAGCCGGGTTTATAACCGACATACCCGGTGCGGACTTTTTTTCGATGTACCCGTTCGCCCACCTTGTTTTTTTTATGCCTTTTGCCCTCCGGCCCATTCCACTTAGGGGCGGCGGCTGGTATATAGGCCTTGGTGGGGGCTTTACGATGGCAAGGTATAACTTTTATACTATCTACGAGGATATAAGGGCATTCATGGTGGATTTTACCGCCGGTGTCAACATCGGAAACGTGCTTGGCATATCCTACACCCTGCGCACCGACTTTTCGACATTCAACAGTAAGGCTTCCATAGGGTACACCTTTCGCTTTCGGGTAAGGGGGAGATAAACGCGGAAAGAGGGGGAATGAAAAGGGGATGAGAATGAAAAACATACGCTTGTCGCACATGCGGTGCCTTGTCGCCGGCCTTTCCCTTGCATTGTGCGCGCTGTATTTTGCGGCCTGCGACAACCTTGTCGGTCGCATGGAGTGGGCCACGTATACCATCGTCTATCATGCCAACGATGGAACGGGCAGAACAAGGATTTCCGACAGCATAAGGCACGGCGATCCGCACTACATAAAAGAAAATATGGAAGGACAGGTGTTCGTCCACGGCGGCCACGCCTTTGAAAGCTGGAGAATGTTGCGTGATGGCAGTTATTTCGAGGGTGGGGAAAGTGTCGAAAGGTTGGCCACTAGAATCGGGGAGACCATAGACCTACACGCCATCTGGAGGCCGAACACTTTCAGGATACGTTTCAACGCCAACGGCGGTTCCGGCGAGATGAAGGACGGGCGTGTCTTTACCTTCGGCGAACCGGGGCAGTTCCTTTTGCGGAACGTTTTTGGCCCCCCAAGGGCCGAAAGTTTCCTTGGCTGGGCAAAATCGCCCGCCCCCGGCAGCCCGATTCTGATTCCGGCGGAAGAAGACGGGGGGCCATTGGATCATCGCCTGGTACCCGAATACGACGGTGCCTACATAATCCTGTACGCCGTATGGCATCCCGAGGGCACGGTTTTTACCCTTACCTTCGACGCAAATGACGGCTTTGGTACAGGCCCGTCCGCATTAGAGGTAGACGCCGGTGCGACTGCAATTCTGCCCAATCAGCAAGGGCTTACAAAGCCCGGGCATGTCTTTGTCGGCTGGAACACCATGGCGGACGGCTCCGGTGAAACCTTCGCGGCTGGCGGCAGTTTCCTGCCGCAGGGAGACGTTACCCTGTACGCCATGTGGCGGCTCGATCTTACGGAAGGAGGGGAAGGTGGCTTTACCGTCGTCCTGCCGCCCAACTTCCAGGACATGGCACCGGTCATTGCCAATAAAACCCTTAGCCTTCTTGGTCTTCAAACCACTCCTGCTAGCATCACCATAGCTCCCCCCCAGGGGGGGCAATTCGATTCCGAGGGCGCAAGGTGGATTTTTGGCGGAATACCCATTACCGCAACCACCGGGGAAAACGGGGAAACCTTTGTTTACGACAACGGCGCGACCATTGTCTTTGGCCCACGTATTCATGGCGAACTGCTGGGCGTAAGTGGGGAGCACTTTTTGACGGTGGAAGTAAACGTAAACGGCCTGCCGTTCAGTAGGCGTATTAGCCTTACGGTGGATCCGTAAACCTGGGAGAAGCGATAGGTGGGAAACATGCGACGGGGCAACAATGTTGGCAGTCCTGCGATAAAGATTTTCTCTGCCGGTGTGTTTGCCGCCTTCGTCCTTATGCTCCTTACCTCCTGCCGAAACCCGATGCAGCCCTCGCATGTGCCGGAAGATGATCCGAACGTGGGCAGGCTTTCGCTTACCATCGACGGACAGGCAACGGAACGCACGATTATGCCGGGGGAAGTACCCAGCGATTTTGTCAAGTTCGAGCTTAGGCTTAACGCAATGTCCCACCTTTCCGATAATCCTGCCGAAAACGCCAGGGAGATAACCTGGGATATGAGCGGAAACGACAACGGCATAGTCGCCAACCCCGACGGCACGGTTACCGGCACGGTCGATGATCTAAGGCCCAGGCTGTGGAACCTGCGTGTGTTCGCTTACGTGAACAATGGCGACGGGGATCCCGTTCGTGTGGCGGCTGCCAACAGTTCTAACATCATGGTGTTTCCGGGGCAGACCGTCGGCGGCAGGGTTCAGCTTGCAATGATTGCCGACGGCCTGGGCGAAGGGACGTTCAGTTGGGATATGGGATTTACCACAAACACGGATCCGGCAAGGCGTGTGGACACAGCCAGGATGGAATTTGTTCGATTGCCATGCGAAACTCCGCATGATAAGGGGCCGTTTTACTTCCGGGGCGGTGCCGTGGGCACGATTCCCGTTGGCTACGAAGGCACCCTTTCGCTGCCATCGGGCCGGTACCGTGTTGTTTTTACGCTGGTCAACGGGGACGGCGAAACGGCCGTGGCGACCGAAGTCCTGCACGTCTACCAGAACATGGTAAGCCACTTTGACGGCAACTCCTTTGCGGATTTTATTTTTCCCATCGAACTGCTTCGCCTTATCTTGGGCGCATGGGACGGCGTTGCCGGAACTTGGAACTTTGACGGCACGGGAATCGTGGCAGGGCATTTCCCCATTTTGGGCGTTCAAGGTGTCGCAAACCTTGCCGCCATGGTTGGCATGTTCAACGAGTTAAGCGTTCCGGGCACGGACTATATTGCCGGCGGCCTGGAAAGGCTAAAGATATTGGTCGATGCCGCACTGGTCGGCATTGCAAGCGAGTCCGAGGCGTTTAGGTATGCAGGCAAGAAGGATCGACAGGCTTTGGAGAACGCCATTGCCGGGCTGGCCAGAAACAACACAGCCATGACGTTTGTCGAGTGGGACGATCTTACGGTAAACGTCAGCGTGGGAGGCTATTACGGCCTTACGATAACCTTCTTTACACGGCCTGTCACCAGCGTTACGATAGCGCCCCCCGGCCCCCTGGAGCTTAGGGAAGGGGAGAAGAAAAACCTTACGGCAACTGTGCTTCCCTCCAATGCCACAGACCGGGCGATAACTTGGACGAGTAGCGATCCGAGTGTTGCGACCGTCGGCACGGGCGGCCTGGTAACGGCTGTTGCCGAGGGGGAAGCCTACGTTACCGCCACGGCGGTTGGCGATGTTACAAGCAGTCCCGTAATGGTAAGGGTAACAATGATCCCTCCCACGGGTGGGGCAACCTTTACCGTCAGACTGGCCCCTGGGCACCAGATGCAGCCCATCCCCGGCCCGAGCATACGACAGGGCGAGCAGGCGACGTTTACCGTTTCGAACCCTGGGGATTACGCCGACATACGGTGGTTCCTTAACGGAAACCGCGTGACAGTGCCGGTAATGATATCTGGAGTTAACGGTGGAACCCTGACTGTGGGGCCTGGCATACATGGCGACCAGGTAATGATGCATTTTATAACCGTGGAGGCGACAAGGAACGGGGTGCCGTATGGCCAAATCGTCGCCTTCGAGATATTGCCGGCTAGCGGAACATAAGGAAAGGGGGAATAAAGGAGATGCAAAACATGCAGCCGCAAAACACGCGAATCGCAAAGGGGATTCGCTTTGATGATACTCACATGGTGCAAGGCCTGTTGCGTGCTTTCTGGTGCGTACTCGCCGTCTGCGCCCTGCTGCTTCTGCCGGGGTGCCGAAGCCCGGTGCAGCCGCCCCCCGTCGAAGATGGGATGGGTACCCTATCGCTTGCGATTGGGCAGGATCTTAGGCGGACGATTGCGCCGAATGTCGTTATAACCGATTTCGTCAGATTCGACCTCGCCTTTACCGCCAGAACCGCCGGCAACGTGAACTACGAAGTGGACGACTGGAACAGGACGCAGAACGACCCGATTGAACTTGCCGTCGGAACCTGGGATCTAACCGTGACCGCATTTCTGCCAGGCCCCGGGGTAGGTCTGGAAGCGGCGAGAGGCACCCTTTTAGGTATAGTGGTGATTCCCAACGATACCGTCCCCGGCCAAGTCGTGCTTCACCCGATTTACTATGAGGGCACGGGAAGGTTCGGTTGGAACATCAGCTTTCCGGATAGCGTCGTGGAAGCCGAAATGGAAATCCTGACCTTGCCGGCTCCCTACGTCAGCTATGACACCGTTGATCTGATAGACCCCGGCGAAGACCACCTCGACATGCCATCCGGCAGGTACCGTGTGATAGTTACGCTGTACGTGGAAACCGGCGATCCTAGCCATGGCCCGGATGACAGAAGGGCAAGCCTAAGCACTGTGCTGCACGTCTACATGAACATGACAAGCCAGTTCAACCGGGCCTTTACCTACCGGCATTTCCCCTTCACGCTGAACCGCATCCTGGCCGCATGGAACGACCTGGTACCTGGCGAGTGGAACTTTGTCACCCATGGGATCCTCCCCGAGCATTTCGGCCTTTTGGACATCGTGGGCATAACCGGAGCCAACTTCGGGGCCATAACCGACTGGTTCAACCTACTGACTACCGCCGCCAACGTACCCAGAACCCCGGAGGACATGGATGCCCTGGTCGATGCCGCACTGGTAAACGTGGCTCGCACTGCCATAATAGGCGGCGTTTACATATACCAGGCCCAGGCCGAGACCGCCATCCTAACCCATATACGAAACACCCCCAGCGACTATGTGGAGTTTGTCTGGAATGCCGACGGCGACACGGTAACTGTGCACATAGGCGATGACATTACCTACACCGTTACAATCGATTTTGGCCGCCAAATCCCACGCTATCCCCTACTTACGGGAACAGTGTCCATAATTGGAACCCCAGCCGTGGGCGAAGTGCTAACCGTGGATACAAGTGCCCTCGACGGTGACGGGGTCATTACCTTCCAGTGGCAAAGGGGAATCGCCCCGAACTTTACCGATATCGTTGGTGAGACGGCCGGTACGTACACCGTGCAACTCGCCGACGTGGGCTACACCATTGTCGTAACGGTAACCCGTGCCGGGCGTGAAGGCAGCGTTCCCAGCGCACCGACCGCCATGGCATACGTCCGTCATGGGACGGCAACCTTTACCGTTACCCTGGCCCCCGGGCACCAGATGCAGCCCATCCCCAGCCCGAGCATACGACAGGGCGAGCAGGCGATGTTTACCGTTGCGAACCCCGGGGATTACGCCGACATAAGGTGGTTCTTCAACGGAAGCCCGGCAAGCCGATGGATTTCCGGGGACCAGGGGCAAACCCTTACCCTTGGGGAAAATGAGCATAACGACCAGGTGATGACGCACACCGTAACCGTGGAGGCGACAAGGAACGGAGTATGGCACGGCCGGATCGTCGAGTTCGAGGTGCTTCCGGCGCTTCCCTGGGCTGCACCTCCGCCTGATGACGGGTTCGTGCGCGTCTACGGCGGCACCTTCCTGATGGGCAGTCCGGAGGGAACGCCAAACAGCAATGACAACGAAAGGCCGGTGCGCGAGGTAACGCTAAGCGGCTTCTACATGAGCCGGTTTGAGGTGACGCAGGGCGAATGGTACGACGTGATGTCTCACTTGCCGGGTACAGGAGCTGGAACTCGGCGCCCCAGCTTTTTCAACGGGACTAACAATAACGCTGACGCAACGGTAACGCCAACGTTCGAGTGGCGGAACCTTCCCGTGGAAAGGGTAACCTGGTACGATGCAATTGTATTCAGCAACCGCTTAAGTATGCAGCGTGGTCTGACACCCACATACAGCATAGGCGGCAGCACCAACCCCGCTGACTGGGGGCCTGTGCCGACAGTTAGTGATCCCATATGGAACGCCGTCGTAGTGGTTCCAGGCTCCACCGGCTACCGCCTGCCGACCGAGGCGCAGTGGGAATTTGCGGCTCGGGGCGGAATTGTTTGCCAGGGGAATTTCACCTTTTCCGGGAGCAACACCGCTTCCGCTGTTGCGTGGTACGATGGAAACAGTGGACGTAGGACGCACCCTGTAGGCGAGCTTTTGCCAAACGCCCTGGGCCTATACGACATGAGCGGCAACGTGTGGGAATTGGTATGGGACTGGTTTGGAAACTACCCCGATGATGCACAGACCGACCCCACGGGGCCGGCTGCCGGCGGTCGCCGCGTGCATCGCGGCGGGGGTTGGAACCACACGCCCGATGGCGCTCGGTCGGTGGTTCGTTTCGACTACAATCCCGGCAATCGGTACGCCGCTCTTGGGTTCCGGTTGGTTCGCCCCTGAGTTCAGGTACACGCCCTGGTGTCAGACACCAAAAAGCCGTAGCGTTGGTGAATGCCGACCTACGCTATATCTAGCGTGGGTGTGCCACCAACTGTGAACGTCAATCCATGGCTTGCCGGAACCAGTTCCGGCACTCCCGGGGTGTGCCGTGACTGGCACGGGCATTTTCTTCCATGACCGGGACGGGCACGGCGCACCCCGGGAGTGTGCGGATAAAGGCCCTGCGAAAAGGGACACAGCGGTGTCAACCCTTACATAGACCTCCGTCTGGAGTGAAGTTTGGGGCCCCAATCTGGGCATAGGTAAAGAGGAGACGACGATGAGCGATTTTAGGGCAACAACCAAAAAGCGGAGGGCAAACGCAATCCCACGGCAACCCCTAGCCATGGGCCTTTTCCCGACCGCCGTTTGCCTCGCCGTCGCCTGCGTCCTGCTGCTTCTGCCCGGATGCCGCAGTCCGCTGCAGCCGCCGACCCACGAAAACGACGCAAGCGGAATGGGCACCCTTTCGCTTGCGGTCAACGGGCAGGGCGTTGGGCGGACAATCTCTCCAGATTTGGATAACAACGTTTTTGCCACCCTGCGATTGTCCTTTTCCAGCCAAACCAGCGACCCCGTGATCGAGTATGTGGACGACTGGACGCTGGGTGGGCCGCTCGACCCAATCCAACTGCCTGCCGGAACCTGGGATCTTACCGTAACCGCATACGTGGATGGCATCCCTGGGGATGATACCAGAGCGGCGATAGGCACCCTAGGCGACATAGCGGTGGTTGTCGGCGGAAATGCCACAGGCAACGTCGTGCTTCACCTGATAGACAACGAAGGCACGGGAACCTTCGCCTGGAACATCCGATTTCCCGGAAGCGTCGCGATGGCCAGCATGGAAGTTCTAAGCCTTCTACACGACAGCGTGCATGGTAGCCCGAATCTGATAATCGAGGGCGAAAGCTTTCTATCGCTGGACTCCGGCAGGTACCGTGTGACGATCGTGCTGTACATAGCCCCAGGTAATCCGGAAAAAAGGGCGAGCCTAAGCACGATCCTGCACGTCTACAGGAACATGACGAGCCATTTCGACCGGGAGTTCACCTACCGGCATTTCCCCTTCACGCTGAACCGCATCCTCGCCGCATGGGGCAATCCCACACCTGGCGAGTGGAATTTTGCCCACCATGGGATCCTCCCCGAGCATTTCGGCCTGTTGGACATCGTGGGCATAGACCAGGGCAACTTCGGGGACATAACCGACTGGTTTAACCAACTGACTACCGCAGCCAACGTACCCGAAACCCCGGAGGACATGGATGCCCTGGTCGATGCCGCACTGGTAAACATGGCTCGCCCCGACATAATAGCCGGCGATTTTGCGAACCAGACCGAGGCGCAGGCCGCCATCCTGGCCCTTGTGCCGAACACCCCCACCAACTACGTAAGGTTTGCCTGGCGGAATGGCGGCGGCGTGGTGGACGTGTCCATTGGAGCCGTCGAAAGGCCCGGCATGGTTCGCGTGGTGGAAATCGTCTTCGACAACCCCATCGCCGATATTGGCACCCTTGCCGGATGGCTTGCCTGGCTTCGGACTAATGCGCGAGACGGCGGCAATTACCGCTTCGAGATGAGCGCCGACGAGGATATAAGCCCTGCCGAGGCATCGCTGGCGGTTTTTGCCGGCAGTGGCATCACAATTACCCTTGCCAGCGACGGGGCGGCGCGCGAAGTCAGGCTCTCCGAAAACGGAAGCCTGTTTACCGTGCCTGCCGGCGTTACCCTTACGCTGGACGGCGGCGTAACCCTCGTGGGGCGCGGAGCCGGCGGCAACGGCGGCGAGGACAACGACGCGGCGTTGGTTACGGTGAACGGCACTCTTGAGATGCTGGACGGGTCGGCCATTACGGGCAACACCAATGTCGTTACAAACGGCGATTGGGGCTTTGACCGCTTCGGCGGCGGCGTGCGAGTGAACTCGGACGGCGTTTTCGTCATGCATGGCGGAAGAATCTTCGGCA
>Ga0209755_10004159_pt1 | contig 17365 bp, 16 predicted proteins | sample TergutCo191P1_FD_187301 | JGI IMG/M metagenome (GOLD analysis project Ga0209755, IMG submission 187301) | Cornitermes sp. P1 segment gut microbial communities from Petit-Saut dam, French Guiana - Co191P1 (SPAdes) (version 2) | ecosystem: Host-associated > Arthropoda: Insects > Digestive system...
GGCCGCTCGCCCCTGCGTTCCGGCAACAGGTCTCAATGCATGCGGCCGCTCATCTCTACACTTCTTGATCGACTTTGCCCGCTTCCGGGTCTTGCACCTGCTCGTCAGCTGGCGCCTGCTCGTCAACCAACTCCTGCTCTTCTTCCTTTTCGGTACGCGCAATGGAAATAACATTAGCTTCACCATGAGTACGCATCAGACGAACACCTTGCGTGGCACGGCTGATAAGGCTGATATCGGAAGCTGCCATACGGATAATAGTACCATCATCAGAAATAATAAGAACATCGTCTTGCTCATCAACAACCTTGACGTCGACAACCTTACCGGTTTTTTCCGTAATGAGGTAGTTTTTCTTACCATAACCCCCGCGGTTTTGAACTCCGCCCTCTTCACCGCGCAGATATTCACTTATATCCGTTCTCTTACCATAACCGTTTTTCGTCACAGTAAGAAGCGCTCCGCCCTCTCTTGCGCGAGCCGCGCCAACACAGAAATCACCCTTTCTAAGCCTGATTCCACGCACTCCCGCAGCAACCCTACCCATAGGTCTGACGTCGGTTTCGTTAAAGAAAATTGCCATTCCATTATGTGTGGCGATAAGAATCTTCTGCTTGCCATCAGTATCTCTTACTGATATAAGCTCATCATCTTCAGCCAAAGTAAGCGCTCTGATACCGACATTTTTAATATTCCGCAACTCCATCATTTTCATGCGCTTTACAGTGCCCTTGCGGGTCACCATTACAAGATATACCTCTTCTTCAAAATCACGCATACGAATCATTGCGGAAACCTTTTCGCCCTGCTCCATCGGCAGAATATTAACAATATTCGTACCGCGTGCCTGCCTGCCCGCTTCCGGCACCAAATAACCTTTTTTTCTATACACCCTGCCATGATTTGTAAAAAACAAGATATAGTCATGCGTTGACGCAGTGAAGAGAGTCTCAACATAGTCTTCTTCTTTTGTCGTCATTGCCATTATGCCTCTGCCGCCGCGCCTTTGCGATCTATAGGTGCTGGCAGGCTGCCGCTTGATATATCCGGCATGGGTCAAAGTATATACGCACTCTTCTTCATCTATGAGATCTTCGATATCTATCTCATCTTCTATAAAAGCAATCTCGGTGCGCCGCTCATCGCCGAACTTATCACGGATTTCAATAAGCTCCTCTTTTAGTACGCTGTCCAGAAGCTCCCTGTCTTCCAGCAGACGAAGATAATATGCTATCTTTTCTAAAAGCTCTGCATATTCTTTGTCAATTTTCTCTATCTCAAGACCTTGCAAACTTCTCAGCCGCATTTCCAAAATCGCCTGAGCTTGAATTTCAGAAAGCTCGAACCTCTCCATAAGCCGCTCTTTAGCATTATTATAGCTAGAGCGAATAATCCTGATTACCTCATCAATATTATCACAAGCTATTCTCAGTCCTTCTAGAATATGTGCGCGCTCTCTAGCTTTTTTCAGGTCATATTCCGTGCGTCTTTTCAGAACCTCTCGTTGAAACAAAATGTATTCGTCCAGCATTTGTCTCAGTGAAAGTATACGAGGCTGAGACTGATCATCAACAAGAGCAAGCAGGACTATCGCAAAGGTGGTTTGAAGCTGCGTTTGAGTATATAGGCGGTTTAGCACCACCTGAGCATTAGCATCGCGTTTGAGCTCAATAACAATGCGCATTCCATCCCTGTCAGACTCATCGCGCATTGCCGAAATTCCCTCAATACGCTTGCTTTTAACATTCTCGGCAATAGCTTCAAGCAGCCGCGACTTATTTACCTGATAAGGCAGCTCGTAGACAATTATGCGAGTACGTCCATTAGAAAACTCCTCCATCTCCGTGCGCGCCCTTAATCGAACGCGTCCCCGCCCGGTTGCGTATGCAGCTCTTATGCCCGCACTGCCCATTATAATGCCGCCGGTCGGAAAATCCGGTCCGGATAAATATTCCATGATATCGTCCAAATCCGCATCGGGATTATCCATGACACATATGACGGCATTTATTACCTCCGTTAAATTGTGCGGAGGAATATTTGTCGTCATTCCAACGGCAATTCCACTCGAACCATTACATAGAAGATTCGGAAAACGACTTGGCAAAACCTGCGGCTGCTTGCGTGTTTCATCGTAATTCGGCTTCCAGTCAACGGTTTCCTTGTCGATATCACGAAGCATCTCATCAGAAATCCTGGATAATCTTGCCTCTGTATACCTCATTGCCGCAGGAGGATCACCATCAACCGAACCGAAATTGCCATGACCCTGTATGAGCAAATAGCGCATTGAAAAATCCTGTGCCATTCTTACAAGCGCATCATAGATGGACTGGTCGCCGTGCGGATGGTAGCGACCCATAATATCGCCGACCGCTGTCGCTGCTTTTCTAAACGGCTTATCGACAGTCAGGTTGCTCTCATGCATGGTGTACAGAATCCGGCGATGTATGGGTTTTAAACCATCGCGTACATCCGGCAGCGCCCTGTCAATTATTACTGACATTGCATAGGTCAAAAAGGAGTGCTCCATCTCCTCCTCAAGCGGCGACGCTACAATTTTTTGTTCCGGGAATAAAATATCTCCCGTCTTTTCCTTCTTAGGCATAAAACTCCTTCTTAAATATCCAGATCAACTGCATATTTAGCGTTTCTTTCGATATATTCCTTGCGCGGCTCAACCTTTTCACCCATTAAAACTGTAAAAATCTCATCAGCTTGGATTGCGTCCGACATCTTGATTTGTTTAAGAACGCGAGTCTCTGGATTCATAGTCGTGTCCCAAAGTTCGTGAGCGTCCATTTCACCCAGTCCTTTATTTCTGGTCAGCTCAACCTTACCCTTACCGTCCTCTCCGCGCATTTCATTTACTGCATCATCAAGCTCGCTTTGGTCCAGCACATACCGGACAGTTTTGCCGCGGGTAAGCTTAAAGAGCGGCGGTTGCGCAGCATAGACATATCCGCCCTCAACCAGCGGTCTCATGAAACGGAAGAAAAATGTCAAAAGCAGCGTTCTGATATGACTGCCATCCACATCGGCGTCCGCCATAATAATAACCTTATGATATCTCAGCTTAGACTTATCAAAATCCTCGCCTATACCCGCGCCGAGAGCGGTGATTACCGGCGTTAGTTTATCGTTACCGTAAACCTTGTCCGCGCGAGCCTTTTCAACATTGAGCATCTTCCCCCATAAAGGCAGAATGGCTTGAAATCTGCTGTCGCGTCCGCCTTTCGCGCTTCCCCCGGCGCTATCCCCCTCGACAATATATATCTCAGTCAATGCAGGATTTGTTTCGTTACAGTCAGCGAGCTTACCCGGAAGCGACATGCCCTCAAGAGCGTTTTTGCGGCGTATATTCTCTCTGGCTTTACGAGCTGCCTCTCTTGCCCGTGATGCAGTAATCGCTTTTTCGAGAATTGACCTTGCCACGGCAGGATTTTCCTCCAAGTAAGTAGCAAGCTTTTCAGACAGAATATTATCCACAAAAGTACGAATCTCGGAATTACCTAGTTTCGATTTTGTCTGCCCTTCAAATTGTGCTTCCATAAGCCTTACGGAGATAATCGCTGTTACACCCTCGCGGCAATCCTCTCCCGAGAGCTTGTCCTCGCCCTTTAGCATATTGGTCTTTCTGCCATAATCATTTAAAACTCTTGTAAGCGCAGCCTTAAATCCCGTTTCATGCATTCCGCCGTCAGGAGTGTGAATGTTGTTTGCAAAGCTGAGCAAAAACTCATTATAAACATCGCTGCAATATTGAATCGCAATCTCAGCCGTCGAGTCATTGCGCTCGTCTTTTAAATAGATGACATTACTATGCAGCGGAGTTTTATTTCGATTTAAGTATTGGACAAACTCTATAATGCCGCCCTCATAAAGCATCGTGTCAGAGGTCTCATGCCCTTCGCGCTCATCCCTAGTCGTTATTTTGAGTCCGCCATTTAAAAAAGCCTGTTCGCGCATACGGGTTTTAACTATATCATAGCTAAACACACAATCATCAAAAATTTCCGCGTCAGGTTTAAATGTGACTTTCGTACCGGACTTATCCGTATCTCCGACAACAGTAAGCTCTTGGACAATATCGCCCTTAGCAAATTTCATTTCATATATTTGGCTGTTTTTATAAACCTGCACTTCCAGCCATTCGGATAGAGCATTTACAACCGAGGCGCCAACCCCATGCAAACCACCGGAAACCTTATATCCGCCGCCGCCGAACTTTCCTCCGGCATGTAAAACTGTAAATACAACCTCAAGCGCACTTTTACCGGTTTGCTCTTGTATATCAATAGGAATTCCTCTGCCATTATCCACAACTGTAATCGTACCGTCACCGCCAATTGTGACTGTAATATCATCACAAGCCCCGGCAAGCGCTTCATCAATAGAATTATCTACGATTTCATAAATGAGATGATGCAATCCGGACGAAGATGTGGAACCAATGTACATTCCGGGACGTTTGCGAACAGCCTCAAGACCTTCAAGCACTTGAATCTGCGATGCATCATATTCATCATTTTCATTGATTAAGCCATTATTTAATTCATCTGTCATTAACCATTCCCCTTGTCAAATAACCTTAATTTTTCGTCCTATCTATATTGCTTCTGAAAACAAGCTTCCGGAGCGCTTCATAAGTGTAGAAGATGAAAGCTGAGACAGATATATATTAAGAACATTCTTCTCCGTGCAAACAACAAACGATCTGGGCAGCTCGTCAGATATATTTATAACTCTGCCGGACTTTTCAGCACTGCTTAAGAACTTTCGCGTGATGTGTGAATAGCTGGAGTTGTCAAGGTCGAATATCCCCACGACAGCTTTTTCCGGGACAACTATACTCTGACCAAGATGTAAATACATTTTCTTCTCCAATCAAACATAACACATACTCCGCACTGCTCGCCGTCATAGCATCTGAAAACATACATCTGTACTGTTTTTTTCTATATGACCAGTTTACCGTTGTCGATTTTAATAATCGTTGCGCCCTCATGATTTGAAACGGCGGCGCCCTCATCGCAACAAGTGATCATAACCTGCCCATTTCTTATTTTATCTAAAATAAAGCTCTGCCGCATTGGGTCGAGCTCTGACAAAACATCATCCAATAATAAAATCGGATACTCCCCGCTGTCATCATAGTGAATATCACGCTCAGCCAGTTTTATTGAAACAGCAGCGGTTCGCGCCTGTCCTTGAGAGGCATATTTTCTTGCGGAAACACCATTTATATTTATCTCTAAGTCATCCTTATGTGCTCCGGAAAGCAGATGTCCCGATCTTAGCTCCGCCTGACGATGCCGCCGCTGATGCTCCATTAACTCAGGAAGAAGTTCATCCGGCTTCTTGCAGGTCGGTTCGATATCTCCGACAGTTTTATAATAAATCGTCAGATTTTCCGTATTATCCGAAAACTCCTTATGAATGACTGACGCGCGTCTTGACAACCCGGTCGCAAATGCAGCTCTGTAGTAAATCAGTTTGGCGCTGCACTGTGCTAGCCTTAAATCATAATCATCCAACAAATCAAGCAGCGAAGGCTTTTCGCAGTAGCATTTCAGTATACGCCTTTTATGCTCATAGAGCTTATTAAACTCCGTCAAAGCCGCATGATACCCGGGGCGCAATTGCGATAAACACTGATCCATCAGTTTTCTTCTGCTAGCCGCGCCGTCTTTAACAATATCCAAATCATCGGGACCAAACATAACAGAGCTAAGCCGTCCGGTAAGCTCAGAGGTCTTTTTTAACTTCACCCCATTTGCATAAAGCTCTCTGCGGCGGCAATTATTAATTTTAACTTCAAGTATCTGCTCTCTGCCGCCGGATATAATGCTCGCTTTAATACAGGCGTCATCACGGTTAAAAGAAATAAGCTCCTTTTCGGCGGCTGGACGAAATGATTTCCCGGATGACATGTAAAAAATAGCCTCAATTAAATTTGTTTTTCCCTGAGCATTTTTTCCGGCAATTATATTTACCTTATCTCCAAACTGTACAGACTGGGCTTCATAGTTACGAAAACCATCTAGGCACACTTCATTTACAATCATATCACTTAACAATCAGAGCATCACTGCCGCAACGTACTATATTGCCTTTTCTGACTTTCTTTCCTCTTTGGTCACATACCTGCCCATCTACAAAAACCATTCCACTCTGAATGAGAGTCTTAGCCTCACCTCCGGACGAAACAACAGACGCAAACTTCAAAAGAGAATCAAGTCTTATAAATTCACCGGTTATAGAAACTTTTCTGATTCCATCTATTGAAACCTTCAACGTCGCACTTTTCTTTCCGGTATTATCATTCATACGCCTTTAGCCTAACTGGAAGAATCATATACAAAAAGTTATTCTCATCTCCCGCAGGAGAAATTATACATGGCGTAACTCCCGTATTAAGCTCTAGAATTATTTTATCTGTCGGCGCTGCTTTAAGTGCTTCAAGAAGATATTTATCATTAAAACCAATCTCTAATTCTTCGCCGTCACCGCTTATTAAGCATTCATCGCTTGCCTTACCCAAAGACGAAGCTGAATAAATATTTACAATACCATCTCCAAAAACACAGCGCACAGGGCTCTTTAGCTTATCGCTAATTATCAATGATACACGCTCAACAGACGAAATTAGCTCGTCTTTTTCAATTTTTATTTGATATTTTGCCTGCTGCGGTATTGAGTTTTTATAATTCAAAAACTCTCCCTCGAGCCTGCGAGAAATAAGTAAAGTATCGCCGATAGAAAACATAATATGCTTTGTACCTAAAGTAATTGTAACTATACCGTCGCCATCAGAAACTATTTTTTCAACTTCACTGAGCGCAGTTCCCGGAACAACGAAGGTAACTTCATCAAAATCACTTTTTTCCATCGCTTCTCTGCGAAGAGCCAATCTATATCCGTCAACAGCCACTATAGTCAGCTCGCCGTCCTGTACTTCAAATAGAGCTCCTGTATGTATCGGACGAGATTCATTATCACTGACGGCAAAATTAGTCTGAGAAATCATTTTCTTTAAAACAGACTCACTTATTTCCAGTGAATCTTGACCATCAACTGCCGGAAGCTCAGGATAATCCGAAGTAGGAGACCCCAAAATCTCAAACTCGCTCATTTCGCTCTTTATCTCTGTGACATAACTGGAATTAACACTTAATGTCACATATTGTCCAGGCATTTTTCTTATTATCTCCGCAAACAAACGAGCGTTTAAAACTATTCCACCCTCATCTATTACTTCTGCCGGTACGGTTGTTACAATACCTATCTTTAAATCATATCCGGAAATCCTTATACTCTCTTCACTTGCCTCAATAAGCAAGCCTTCCAAAAGAGGGACAGGACTTTTTGTTGCCGTGCCGCGCATGGATGTTAGAATTGCGGCTAACAATAAAAGCTTTTCGCAAGAAAACTTCATTTTTATTTCCTTTCGTTTTGAAGATTTTAACAAACCTGACATTTTGTTTATATATAAATAAATATTATTATTATAGTAGAGATAGTAGTAGTAGTAATTTTTGTGCAAAACTGTTTCTAATCATTGCGGCGTAGATACTTATCTGATGAATAATTTGTTAATAAAGAAGCATTTATTTTGTGGAAAACACAAATATTCAGATATCCACATTTTATTAACAGACATTGTGCAGAAAATTGTTGATAAATAAAATCAAGAAGATTTTGAATTGATATTTGAAATAATATCCTTGATGGTATCGTTAAAATCAGTATCCTCCTTCATAAGAGAGTCCACCTTTCTCTCCGAGTGTAAAACGGTTGTGTGGTCGCGATCAAAAACTTTGCCTATATCAATAAGAGATAAATTTGTAAGCCTGCGAATGAGGTACATAGATATCTGCCTGGCAAGAGTAGTGTCACGCTGTCTGCTTATACCTTTAATCTCATCCGGGTCAAGTGTATAGTATCTTGCCGTTTCGCCTATTATAGTCTCTGTAGTCGGCAGAGAATCGCGGGAACCTTGAAACATATCTTTAAGGCGTTGAGTAACAGAAGCCACCGTGATATTCTCATCCATAATATCACGGTACGCAACTATCATTTTTACCGCGCCCTCAAGCTGTCTTACATTTGAGTTGAGAGTTTTAGCAATGTAATTTGTAACATCATCAGGCATGATTACACCGAGCTGCTCTGCCTTATTTTTAATAATAGCAACTCTGAGAGCGTCGTCAGGAGGCTGAATATCAGCTAGAAGCCCGGATTCAAATCTGGTTTTCAACCTGTCTTCGAGTTGCCGTATCTCACTCGGAGGTCTGTCGGAAGTGAAAACCATTTGATTTCCATGCTCATACAGGGAATTAAAAGTATTAAAAAACTCTAGTTGCGTTTCAATTTTTCCGGCAATAAACTGAATATCATCCATCAAAAAAAGATTGGCGTCCCGGTATTTATCACGAAATTCAACCATACCTCCCTTTTTGACGGCGATAATAAATTCATTAAGAAATTCCTCACATTTGACATATACTATTTTGTAATGAGGAAATTTCTTTGTTATTGAGTGACGAATAGCATGTAATAAGTGCGTCTTACCCAAACCGGACTCACCATAAATCAGAAGCGGATTATAGCCTTGCTTTTGCCGCCCCTCACCGACAGCCAGAGCCGCGGCATGAGGAAATTTATTTGAATTACCTACAATAAAATTTTTAAAAGTGAACTCCTCGAGCTGAGAATATTCCTGGCTGTCAGCAGCCTCAGTCATGTTTTTTAAATCATCGTCATCCAAAATGACAACCTCAAATTCACTTGAAAAAAGCTCGTTAAGCGCGCTCTTTATATTGCCGACATACCGACTTTCAATAGTAGCCTTTTTCCAATCGGACGGAGTATGGAGAAAAAAACGATTGTTATTAAGCTCAACAGCGCGGCACTCGAAAAGCCATGCGGATATAGCGGTTTCGGTCAAATCATTGCGTAGTATATCCAAAACCATATTCCATACTTCATTCGTGGAATTCATAAACTTTAACCTCTAGAAAATCATTTTTATGACAAGTATCATTCTATCAAAATACTAAGAAAAAATCAAGCAATTTTGAGCATTTGTTGGAGTTTACAGCAGTTTTCTACCGAATGGCTGTGGGGTTTTAATATACTGATTGATTAGCCGACCAAATATTGCGACCATACGGCGAAAACACCTCGCCGTATGGTCGCAATAGTTAATCAGAAAACATAAAGTTACCAGTCTCTATTGGAGCCGGTCTATTTTCATCAAAAGAATGAAAAGACGAATCTACTTTGAAACAGCGTTTAGCTGCTTTGTGAGGGCGCTTTTTCTGCGAGCTGCCTTGTTTTTATGAATAAGACCTCTACCTGCCGCACGGTCAATTGTCTTGACAGCAACCTTATATGCATCGGTCGATACATCTACATCGCCTCCGGACACAGCAGCGTCGAATTTTTTAATGTTTGTTTTCATAAGAGACTTCGCCGCTTTATTTCGCGCAGCAGCCTTTTGTGAAAGCAGAGCTCTCTTTTCCGAGGATTTAATATTAGCCATAACTAGCCACCTCCTTACTGATATCAAAAACTATTGACATAGGATAAACATTGCGCGGAAAGACATTCTAACACTCAATAGCTATGATTGCAAGCTTTTTTTTACATTTCTGACATAGTGAAAAATATACTGCTGTGCAATACCGGAATAGGGGCTAAAGATACTTCGGTCAAAGTCTTTACCAAAATATTCCGCAACAGCCCGCTTCATCCAGACGTCGAGCGGAAAAGTATCGAGCATATTCAGCCCAAAAAGAAGCACACAATCAGCAACCTTATCGCCAACACCATGCAGCTTTTTCAGCCCGGCCCTTGCAACATCGGGCGGCAACAGAGAAAGCCCCTCCAAGTCAAGCTCGTTATTTGCAATTGCTTTTGCCGCTCCCAGAATATACCCGGCTCTATAGCCGCAGCGCAGCGGTGCAAGGTCTTTTAAATCTAAAGAGGCAATAGTCTCGGCGGACGGAAAGGCATAACGACTAATACCGTCATTATATACCTCATATCCAAAAGTCTCGCATAAAACATTGATGATTTTCTTTATTCTCGGAATATTATTGCACTGTGAAATGATAAAAGAACATAGAGCCTCCCATTTATCCTGTCGCAAAATACGTATGCCTGCACCGTGCTCTGCGGCTTCTAGCATAAAGGCGTCGGTTTGAAGACTTGATCTGATTTTTGCGTAATCCCGCGTCAAATCGAAATAGTCAAGCCAAATGCTCTCAAAATCTTCAATGCTTCCGGAAATAAAAACAGAGCTTCCTACTCTGTGAATTCGGGCAAACTTGCCGAAAGCAACGCCGGTATATATGCCATGTTCATCAGCGTTCCAGCGGAAACATTGCCCGCACTCGAATATCCTCTCAAGATCAAAGTCGGAGACGCCGGATACCTCAACCTCTCCGTCGCGTAAAATATATTTCATGTTGATTCACCTATGATTTAGCCTGTGGGGAGATAATAAAATTCAGATTGCACTCGCGCATTTTCACTATCCAGGCGCTTCGCGGACCCTCGTTTATGGAACTCATGATACAATATTGCGTACTCCGCTATTTCTGCGTCATCATACTGCCCTGAGTACCTATTTCTGAGCAGTGGTCTTCTCTGCGAAAACCACTGGAATTATCATTTCAATTAATTTGTGATTTTGGTTCTACTTCTCTTCCTTTGGGTCATTTGCTACGCCCTCGATTATTTCTGTAAGCAATGTATTAAGCTGTATCGCATTTTTTGAAGTAATTACCGGCTTGCCTGTGCGCTTTTCGGCTTCCTTTCGTGCAATCCCCGCGACCTCTCCGCCACTTCGGGCAATATCTTTATTTTCTTTAAATGTTTCGGGTTTTTGCTCTTTTGAAATTTCTGTTGTGGTAGCTTCGGCAAGCATATTTAACACCAGTTCAAGTGTTGTCATGTTATCTCGTAAGTTTTCTTTTTTCAGACCTTTGAGATTTTTGTACTGCCGTGTAGTCATTCCAGACCAGGCTTTGGAAATTTCGTCTGTAAGTATGGCGTATTCCAAGCCTTTTTGTATGCCCCTATTTTCCCATTCGTCCGTTAGCTCCTTGCGCACTTGGATTGCTTGTAGGCGTTGATTAATCCACTCACGAGAAAACCCTTTTTTTAGGTATGTTTCAAGTGCGCGTTCGATTGTAATTTCTGGGTCAATGGTTTCGTCAATCCGCTCTTTACCTACCATCGCAAGCCACATTTTGAACGGCTCGGCTTTGGGTGATGGTATGGATTGAATTAGGCGTAGAAGCTGCTCTACACTTAGAACATCTGTTATGCGCATTTTGCCGTCATGGGCTCTCATTTTCAACTGTCCGATTTTATCGGACAGTTCGCTACCCTCGGCTTTTAGTTTTAACTTCAAATCGCCCCAGTATTTTCTTGGGCGATCAGTTTCTGCAAGCACCTCGCAAACATCAATGACAGAAAATAGCCATTCCTCTTTTTCCTCGTCCCATGAGGTACGGATTTTTTTGTTTTCAAACAACTTTATTGCATTTTTATTATTTTCATCCATAACAATCCCAACCTTCCCCGACTTTTAACTCACCTCACCGACAAAACGATAGTAAATAGTGATATCCGTCACTCTTTGCCCATCTACCTTTTTTGCTTCGCCTACGCTAATCTTGTCCACCAGTTCGCCCAGTACAGCCCTGTCCAGTGTGTCAATCTTGGTAAAGCTGCGTATAAAATCAGTCCACGATGGCGTAGGTATTCCTTAATTATTTTAACCTCCCGAAGAAACAACAAGCCAATGAATTTCGCAAAATGATAATATCATAATTTTGCATGTTCATCAATTGGCTTGTTGTCTGCTTTGTTAATATCGCGTCTTTTTTGCCTTTTCGGTTTATGCCGTTTTACTTTCAGAATTTTCCGTCTCGCCAAGCCAATCGGGCCTTGCGTGATATACTGCCCTAAGTTCGGGTCATAGTAGCGGAAGCGATTATAATACAGACCAGTTTCAATGTCATCATACTGCCCCTGATACCGGAATGGAATAAAATGCTCGTCAAACAATGCATCTTCCGCATTTCGCTCCCAACTTGGCTTGGTCGATTTCTTTACCCTGCCATAAATGTCAAGCTCTACCGCCCAAACTTGTTGGCATAAGTTTAAATATTACTCCGTCAAGTATTTGTAAAAAAGCTCTGTTTCTTCTTTGTCTTCTTTTGTTCGAGCTTGGCTAAGGATTTTTTCATATTTTCTTGCCAGCTCATCAATTCTGTTTTTCTCTTTCAAAAGAAATAGTGCAGGATATTCTGTATTGGCGATAATCCATTCATCATCTTTTGCTGTAACTGCAAACCACTCAGTTGCGTACTCCACACTTTGCAATAATTGCGATTCCCAGTTTTCTATTTCATCAAGGCTATCAAAGCTGCGTATCCATATAAAAAATCTGCTGTTGAATTCCTGCAATGATTCATCGTCTTTTTTAAAGCATCTCCAATCTGTTAGTCCTGTCAAGAAGGAACTACTCGTTCTTACTTTTACAGTGTCCATTATAAGCTTCTTATCCCAGACATCTGGATAAGGATATGCTTCATCGAGCAAAGCTTTTTCCAAAATGACATTCACTTTTTCTAGTAGTAGCTTATTAAAAATACCTAGAGATAAATGAAGAGAAAACCATCCTTTTAGCTTTGAAAGGCTAATGGCATATTGCTGTACGTTCCCATGTGAGTCTTTGCACTCGAATAACCTTTTTCTTTTTAGGGAAAACCCTTTTTTTTCAAAGGGTGGACCAATGGTTGCAACAATTTTGTCAATAATATCTTCCTTTGGTGCTTGGCTCATTGCAGGGATTACCTCCTACTATCATTTTACATAGCTTCAGATTATGGAACCCTTGCTACAATATTGCGTATTCCGGTAGTTAATTGACCAGCGAGATCTTGAACGGCAGGAGTATTGGTGGGATTCCTGCCAAATATCCCCAATCCCGATGCGATAAGTCTATCCTTTGCCCTTTGCGCTACAGATCTGATAGCATTCCCTGACTTAACTTCAACGGCAATAAGTTGCATTGTTCCGTTGTTTTGTATTAAAATATCTACATATCTTCCGCGTCCAACTCCGGGTGTTCTTATATACACATGACGACCAAGAACCGTTACATTAGGGTTAGTCTGCAGTCTATTGTAAATGAGAGTTTCTGCATTAGCGCCATTAGCTGCGTTTGTAGCCAGTTGCTGCGCTCGGGTTTGAGTCGTGTTGCCTTGACTATTACCACCATTTCCCGCACTTCGCGCCAACCCCAATGGATCAATCCATCCATTCGTATCACCCACATACCCATACAGCGTAGGATTGCCGCCCGCCAAGCCAATCGGGTCTTGTGAGATATACTGCCCTAAGTTCGGGTCATAGTACCTAAACCGATTATAATACAGCCCTGTTTCAGAGTCATCATACTGCCCCTGATACCGAAATGGAATAAAATCACTAGCGCCATTATGACGAGTTACCCTGCCATAAATATCAAGCTCTGCCGCCCAAACTTGTTTACCTTCAGAATCATATGCTTCCACAGGAGTGCCTAGATGGTCAGATATAATACTGTAGTTGCCATCCTTAGTAAGCTTCGCAGTCGGTATAAATCCGTCATTAAATACCCATGTGGTCAGGTCTTTGCCTACTCGCTCATGTATCGGATTATTGCCGTCCCATATGAATGTTACAGTCCTGCTAACGGTCTGCTTCTCTATCCGTCTGCCCAATGCATCATACTTAAAAGTAACTTCGCTTTCATCAGGCAAAACAATTTTTTTGAGCATACCATTGCCAAAGTACTCATACTGCCATGCTTCGCCATTTGGCTTCTTTTTTGCTGTCAGATTCCCCTCGGAATCATATGTGTAATTCGTGCCCTTGGTGACATGGTGGTGCTTCCACTTTTCACCGCTCATTATGACTTCCGGCTTTTTGAGTTGCTTCGTATCTACTCCGGACTTTTCAAGCCTGCTGCCAACTCCATACACCCTGTCGCAGTTATCGTTGGTTCCGTAAAAGTTGCCCATGTCGTCTGCTGCGCGGTGGGTCTCTTCAGTGTGCCTGGTTAATGTTTTTTACTTATTTTCGTGTAGTGTTTGCTCTGAGTGCAGACACGCAGTCACATTGAAATCCGTAATCCTTAAACTCCTGAAGAGAATGTCTCACTATTTCTGCCTGTACTGTTTCTTGAAGTTTACCAATATCCATCAAACCATGCAACGACTCTTCCCATCCCTCAATACCTCCTACTCTGCTTAAAGCATGAGGCGGCCAATCTTGCAGCTTTAGTTTGAATGTTTTAAAAAGGCATTTGGCCTTTTCGGTATCTCCGCACCAGTAGTGTGCAAGAACAATGTCTTTGTATACGTATTCTCCCCAGGGGTTATTGCATTCTTGATTTCTAACAGGCACTACGGAAACATGCTCAAGGTAATTAACTAAATTACCTATTCCTATGGTATTGTGTTGTAGTAAAATAGATTGATTGCGTAGTCTTGTTGCTACCTCATTAAGTTCCTGTGAGTGGCGAAGATACGTAAACCTGTCTGTCACACCTTTTGAATTGCGAATAGTCATGTTGGCGCTCAATGAAATTCCGGGAAACTCTATCATTAAATTGTGAACATGAAATACTACTCGATATGAGTCATTACCTGAGTCCAAATCCAAACAAATCCCACATAAAAATGGACCGTTTCTTCTTATTAGCTGCATGGGCACATGTACTTGAAATTCCGGAAAACAATTATTCCAGTCTCCGGTGATTTCACGTTTTATTTTTTTTGTAAATTTTTCTCTAACCAATCTTAACTCTCCTTAACTAAAAGTACTATGGGTGTATTGCAGTCTGTGACGTAACACCAGGTATGTTTGCTAAATTTCGAGCCTGTTGAGCTAGACTGATTGGGCTGTTCGGATTTCGTGTAAATTTATAGTCGAAAACTTGACCTGTAGTTGGATTAAAAACATCAGGACGGGAACTGCCAGGAAAACCATAGCGTGTTGATTGCCCTCTAAAAAATGACTGTTCAGTCTGCAAGTGTTGACGCTGTCCGGGGGCTCTTTGATAGCGTTGTAAAAGCCTCCTTGCATAATCATGCTTTTGTGTGCCTTGCAATGGTCCGCTACCAGCAGGACCAAATCCATTGCGTACTCCCCAACGTTCCGCTGCATTGGCAATCCTTCTGAGAAACTGCTCATCTGTTAAACTAGAAGAATACGGCTTCTGACGACTCAACCCCAACGGATCAATCCAAGTATTAGTATCACCCACATACCCATACAGCGTAGGATTGCCGCCCGCCAAGCCAATCGGGTCTTGTGAGATATACTGCCCTAAGTTCGGGTCGTAGTATCTGAACCGATTATAATACAGTCCTGTTTCAGATACAAAGCCGCGAAATTGCGGGACAGACATGCCTGTGCCGGTTTCTGTGTTGCACCTCTTTGGGAGTCATTAAAAAGCTACGTTCGCTTCAACTGTATGTATGGTGCCGAGGAAACTAAAGTGGGGTTTTATTTTCTTGTTTTGTGGTAGATTGCCAGTTCTGTTCCTGCAAGTCTTCCCTAAGCTCCATCAGTAGTTTCCCTAATACGTTTTTACCTGTTCCATCTTTTCCGCACCCCCAGTAGTAATCATTCGTTGTGTCTTCGATTATTTCTTGTGTTCCAGTTGATATGAGCAACTCCGACAATTTGCTATGTGCCGCAAACTTCTGCGCAATCGCAGTCCTCATTACTGTGTCTTTTTCATTTTCCCAGTCTTTGCGCAGAGGATATTTATTATTGCGACCTATCCTTGCAGCTTCCATAGGCGTTTTAGCATTTCTTACAGTTTCTTGGATTTCTATACTTTCAAATTTTTGCGCTTGAAAATAGTGTTCACTTGTCATCCAATATATCCCATTAACCTCAAATCCGTAGTTTGAGAAGTTTGAAAAGCATCCGTATTCATCAGTAACTCTATAAAATTTTATAGCCATTTATTCACCCGGAAGCAACCTGTAGGCTGCTCAACCATTCTTTATAAAAAATGTCTTGTTCTTCTACAGTAACAAAATCCAATCCTTCACGTGTTTCAAAAATGTCAACCACATTTGATAGCTTTGCTGGGCAACATAGCTCTAAAACATACGCAGTTCTTCCAGTTCTTTGCATCGGAGATGGGTATACATTTTTAGCTGCACCATTACACTGCATAAAGATTCCCTTAAGTTCTAAATCAGTTCTAATTGCCTGCATAGCGGAGAAAAAATCCTCTGAACTTTTCACAATTTTTTTGCCTTTAAAGTGAATTTCAAGAATAACATTATCTTTGTTTTCAGGGTCTTCCTCGTAAATCCTAAACACCGAATTTAATACTTTATTACCATTTTCCAATAAGTCAACGCTGACGCTTTCTATGTCCATAATTCTATCTTCCTGTAAAGTTCGGATTTTGAATGAAGTCACCTACGATTCGCCCGGCACGAAGTCTCCAGGCCCCGATGATTTCAAATGGTTTGATGCCACCTGGCACCGCGAATTCAAGTTGTTCCGGGAATGGAGAACGCTGTCCGAGTGTTCTATTAACGTTAATAGACCTTGCGGTTCTGATTCTATAAACAAATCCATTTCTGCCAGCGAATTCTTGTGCAATAGTTCTGCTTGATGTTGTTGATACAAAGTTGCCTGGCGTACTATTACTTGTTGTGTGTGCAAGCAAGTTGTTACCTGTTCCTCGTGGAGAGATACCGTCTCTAAACACACTATCGGGAGTAGCAGAAGATCTATCTCCACGAAATAGGTTTCTATTATTGTTATTCTGATTACCACCATTTTCCGCACTTCGCGCCAACCCCAACGGATCAATCCAGCCATTCGTATCGCCCACATATCCATAAAGCGTAGGATTGCCGCCCTCAAGCCCTATCGGGTCTTGCGTGATATACTGCCCTAAGTTCGGGTCATAGTAGCGGAAGCGATTATAATACAGACCGGTTTCAATGTCATCATACTGCCCCTGATACCGGAACGGAAGAAAATCAGCAGCGCCATTATGACGAGTTACCCTGCCATAAATATCAAGCTCTACAGCCCAAACTTGTTTGCCATCAGAATCATATGCTTCCACAGGAGTGCCTAGATGGTCAGATATAATACTGTAGTTGCCATCCTTAGTAAGCTTCGCAGTCGGTATAAATCCGTCATTAAATACCCATGTGGTCAGGTCTTTGCCTACTCGCTCATGTATCGGATTATTGCCGTCCCATATGAATGTTACAGTCCTGCTAACGGTCTGCTTCTCTATCCGTCTGCCCAATGC
>Ga0209755_10004160_pt1 | contig 17365 bp, 10 predicted proteins | sample TergutCo191P1_FD_187301 | JGI IMG/M metagenome (GOLD analysis project Ga0209755, IMG submission 187301) | Cornitermes sp. P1 segment gut microbial communities from Petit-Saut dam, French Guiana - Co191P1 (SPAdes) (version 2) | ecosystem: Host-associated > Arthropoda: Insects > Digestive system...
GACTTTACCCTCATCTTCTCATCTTTCAGTACATTTAAAGTCAGAATTGTGTCATAGTTTTACACATATCAGTGGAAAAGCCGAGTTTACAACAGCTTGTTTCCAAATGGCATGATAGTATTGTGCATATCCTAGATTAGTTACTGATGTACAAAATTTTCGTAATGTATAGGTTCTGAAATTATAAGTATGGTACTTCTGTGTAATACTTTTATATCTCTTGATATTTTAGCGGAATCTTTATTACATCTTTTGTATTAATACATAAAATCATATGCAACAACACAACCTAATATACAATAGCTGTCTCCCTGATATTCACCCAAGTTGTATTGATTTCTCTGCTATAATCTTGGTTTTTGAAAGCTGCAGAAGCTGCAACCCTATATGAGATTGTAATCTATTACTGTTAAAATTTTGTGTTATGTAGCTTCTTGAGGTCAAGTCACTGCATTGCTTGTGTACTTGCTGATAGTCTCTCCATAATTGCTGCAACCCTGTGGGTAGTGTTCACTCTCACAGTCAACTCCTCTGAAGGTTTGGATGTGAAGTGTCCTCAAATATGATTTCCTGCTGCTTATCAAGAAGTCATCAATCTGAGACGGTGTCTTCCCTTCAGGAGAAGTACAAGTGTAAATGTGAATGTATAAGTGTTCAAACATTGTGGTCCTGCCTGAGTGTGGGTGTGACAAAGTTAATTTCTTTTAACATCATTACTAGTTTATGTAAATTGTCATTTTCATTAGTCACTTGGACAGTATCTTCTCGCCCTAAAAGCTCCAAACAGCATTTTGATTTTTTTTAAGGGAATTTCTTGAACACCTGCTGTAGTTTTTCATAGAAACACTCCTTTGTATGATAACTTTTATCCTTAGTTGGGGTATGTGCATCCAGAATAACATCACATGAATAACCTCTTAGCACAGTGTATGTCATTCTGCTATTAATATAATGTACCCTGTTAACTGCTACTCATCCCCTTCTAGTGCCATGGTCGTGGAAGAGTAGAGCTATACCTCTATCCACCTTCTGGGCCACACAGGGCCTGTAATGGAATCACTTTACCTTTTTTTTTACCTTTATCCTGTTAACTGCTGCTTTGATTCTCCTCTGTGAAATTGATGACACATACTCCATTTTTCACAGAAAAAATTATATTCCTCTGGTAATTCAATGTCATCCATGTTCTATATGACCACCAGCATTCCCACTAAATTTAATCAATTTTGCCAATTTTCCTGCATCTGTTTTTAGTGACCTTGAACTCAAGGGTCTGCTGACTCTCCAAGTTCCAAAAATCTTCTGGTTTGATTGTGTAGGTCATTTAAAAGAGTCTGTCCAAGTCCAAGGCCTTAAATCATGTTTCACAATATGCTTGTTTCACATAGGGAGGTTAGCCCTTCATCCAACCTCAAGCTGGAGGATCATTACTTATCACCTGCCCGTGACTGTGTATTCAATATTTTCCTATCTACCTTCCATATCTGGAGACCATCTCCTTCATGAGGAGCCAAAGATTATCCCAAGACTTGGTGTCAGGGACCTACTTTGTGCACACATGTTATAATTGTTACATATAATTTGAACACAGTACATTGATTAAATGCAGTATGTATGCATATTTCTTCTATCAAGCTATTGACAGGCTTTTATGAAATTTGTAACTTATGGTGACTGGACTGAAATTTGTATGGAAATTACAAGTGTAGTGTTTACAGGTCAATTGTTAATTACTAGTTTTATATGAAGGCCAACTTGAATTTGTTAGATATTTTAAAAAATTACATCTTGTATGAAAGGTACAGCATGAGGTAAAACATCCAATTTTAATCTGAAGATTATATTATAAAGTTTTTTATGTTGCATGTGTAATGAGTCCCTGCCACCACAGCATGGCATGTTGTCAGGTTGTGGATGGAAGAGAGTTCTACACACACGGAGGATAACAACGAATACTTCAAATAAGCTGTTACTTTCAGCTGGAAAGTGGTGGTTTGGGCAAGGGGTTGGCATCTTCTAAACATAACAAATGAACTTCTCACAAAAAGTTACATAGCCCCTAAACAGTGAGATGCTTTAATCACCATTTGTTTTGAACTGTCATTTGGAATATGATATTTTGCAGGTCCAGGTATACCAGGAGGATTTCAAATTGGTTGGGACATATCAGGATCTGTTTTATGCTGATGGCATTAATTTACTGTGTGAAAACATACACATTCTAAATGAAAACAAAGAAACTTTCTTGGACACTAGTGAGGAGATTTCATGATAAATGGGTTCCTGTCATCACAACATGGCACATCCTAAAGTTTCAGATGGAGAAATGGCCTCCATTTATGTATGGCAGGTAGCTGCGAATATACTGAATAAGCCAATAGGGGGTGGTTACTTCACAAGGTCTCGGACTTGGACTGATCCTTTGGTATGTTGTAAGTAGTGGAAACGAGACATGAAATTCAGCACGTGGAATGTGAGGAGTCTGTGTAGGCTAGGGACACTTGTGACAGTGGCCAGGGAATTAGCACGGTATAGATTAAATTTAGTGGGTGCACAAAAGGCTAGGTGGGGGAAGAGAGGCACAGTTCAAGCAGAGAATTATAGTTAGTTGATTAGTTAGTTAGTTAGTTAGTTAGCTTTATTTTCCATGGATCCAATCGAAATACAATTTCACATGGATGTGGAAATAGTCACAATGTAAACAACATATAGTGAACACACAGGTGGAAAAGCTATCAATGAAATTTACTTAAAAGAAGAATATAAGTGTTGTCAAATAAATATATGCACATATAGATTTAACAGACAGTAAAAGAAATACAATAAATAATAATTTAATTATTAAAACTACAATATCAGCAATCATTAATTACTAGTAAATTCCCTGTACTAGGATTGCTCAATAAGTTCCAGGCAAAATATTCTTGACTAGTATAAAATGAACCTTCCAAAAGAAACCTTTTTAAGGCTGATTTAAATTTCCTCATGTTACTAGATAAACTTTTTATCCTTGGAGGCAAACAGTTGAAGACTTTGATTCCTGAGTGATACACTCCCTTTTGAACCTTAAACAAATGCGCTGAGGGTAAATGTAGTTCTGAAAAGTGTCTTGTGTTAATAGAATGTACCACCGAATTGGATTTGAACATATTATATTCTTAACTACAAAGAGTAATAAGGAAAGTATGTACTGTGAGTATAGGGGAAGAATGTTTTATTTTTTAAACAGCTCACGGCAGGATTCTCTGATTCCAGCATTCATCATAATTCTTATTACTCTCTTCTGTAATTTAAAGATGGCATTACTGTAGGTAGAGTTACCCCAAAATATTATACTGGAAGATATGATGGAATGCACACTAGAGAAAAGATCATTGTTAGATTCTCCAAGGAAATAATGGACTTCAGAGACCTGATTACATAACATGCTGAATTTAGTTTGGAAACAATTTGGTTTGTGTGTGGTTTCTAGGATAGTGTGCTGTCTAACATCAAACCTAAAAATTTAGTATAGTATACATTACTAATTCGATTAGTTTCATAATTTATATTCACATTGACTGCATAATTAGTTTTTGACATAAATTGCATATAATAGGGTTTGTTTAAATTCAGTGATAGTAAATTGTTTTGAAACCATATTACAATCTTCTCAAAGACTTTATTAATTTCTTCCTTAAATTCAGTAAGATTTGGATGTGTAAAAATTATATTGGTATCATCTGCAAACAGTGTTGGTTTAGATAAATTATTTATTGAACCTGGTAAATCATTGATGTAAAGGAGGCACATTCTGAGAATCATCAATTAGGGACAGGATTTTTTTTGTACGCTGAGTGCAGGAAAACTCAAGCGGTCTGAATTTGTGAAAGTCCCGAACTGGAAGCGACGTAACGTACATTTGGATCTTTCGTAGTTTCCCTGTATTTGTACATTCATGACGTTTGCCATCCATTAGAATAATTTACGCCACACATATATTAATCTAAAACATCAATGAGTTTGCTGAGTATGGAGTTAAAACATGAATTAACGTTCTAATTTTCCGAGGCGTGTGGCTAGTTAGCTCTGCTGCGAAGGTCTGATATTACGAACAGTACAGGTCGTTATTCAGTTCACTTATAGCCGAGTACGTTAAAGGTACGGTACCAGTATTCTTTTATGACCGACTATATTTGTTCGAGTCCCGGTATCGGCATATATTTTTTCTTTTCGCATATTATCACAAACAGCAGATTAAACTGTGCAGTTACACATCCATTATTTAATTACATCTTTCAAAAGTTACCCGTGTTGCATTGGGCAAGTTTAAAAATGCGAGTGACGCAGTTATTTTTGTGTATTTGTTTCTGGTATTCTAGTTTAATGAGCCCGTATTAGAATGTGATTTTTTGCCTCCTTTTATTACACAATCAGTCCATTACAAGACTAAAAGTATAACTTACGTAGTCGAACCTAAAATCCTACACTGTTTAGTTCATGTCTTGCAGAGTAATATCCAAATGAATATTCTGCAATCATATGTTCACATATCTGTGAAATAATATTTACGAAAATCTGGTTGTTAAATCTGTTGGTTTCAACCTTTTCAGTCTTCTAGGCTTTTCTTTCTCAAGTACTGTGGATGCAAGTTCTTTTGGGTGTGTTGTTATTTTATCTCTGTACTTGATGCTGAATTTTGTAATTTATTCTCTAATTGTTGGTACCTCTAAGTCTGCATGTAAGACTTTGTTAGATATATATACCACGGAGCATTTACTGTTGCCCGGAGGACTTTATTTTGATATCTCTGTCATATTTCAATGTTTGAATTACTAGCTGTACCCCAGAGGGGTATACCGTATGTCCAGATAGGCTTTAGAATAGTTTTCCAGATGAGTAACTTATTTTCTATTGATAGCTACGATTTTCTTCCTAGAATCCAATACATTTGTTAGAATTTCAACCCTAGTTGTTTTCTTTTAGCAATTTGGTTTCCATTCAGTGTGACTGTGGGACAGTTTTCTCTTTTCAAGGTAAAGGTTACATGGTCGGCTTATTTTCATTGGCCTTTATATGCCAGCGTTTTAACCGTTTTTGGAAATGGTTTAGATGATTTTAAAGCTTTCGTGACGCAGTAATGGGATTTTGATGTGAGGCTAGAATCGCTGTATCATCGGCATAGGTTGCTGTCAGTGTTTGCTCGGTTTCTGGTAGGTCTGCTGTAAATATTGAATATAGTATGGGTCCGAGAATACTGCCTTGTGGTACTCCAGATTGGATGGTGTAGAGTTTAGTGTTCTTCTTGGTATCTCACTTGAAATGTCCAGTCATTGAGGTACGATTTCAATAGTGCATACTCTGGGTGTGGGAACGCACGTTTGAGTTTGTAGAGTAACTCTGTATGCCATACTTTATCGGATGCTTGACTTATGTCGATGAAAGCAACTGAGCAGTAGCATTTGCTTTCCAAATCGTCGTTGATTTTATAGAGTAATCTGTGTGCTTGTTCGATGGTCCTGTGTTCTTTTCTAAATCAAAATTGGTTAGAAGGCATTAATTTGCTTTCGTCTACGATGGGTGTTAGTCGTTTAAGAAGTATCGTTTCTGTGATCTTTGATAAGATAGGGAGGAGGCTAATTGGACGATCTGATGTTATGTCATTCGGGTTCCTTCCTGGTTTTACAATCATAATGATTTGTCTCACTGCCCATTGACATGGGAAATATTCGGTTTGTAGTGCAGCATTATAAATTTGTGTTGTTGCTCTGAGAACTTTTTGGGAAGTTCTTTAAGAATTTTTTCGGTGATCAAGACGTAGCCCGGAGCCTTTATACGATTGATTTTATATTTATGACAATTTTAACATCGTTCATTCGGATTTTGTTCATTTGCAAGGCCATCTGGTGTGGGACATTTAAGTCGTTATTAATTGCCTTTTTAAGGTGTGTTATCCCCGCTGTGTTAGGTCAATAATACAAAGTTGTAGCATGTATATATCTATATATACATAGTCAATGAGCACAACAACATTACGATTAGTAGCAATATATATAAGATACAACTACACGTTTCGGCCCTGTATGTAGGCCATCATCAGGTTGTCCAAAGAACTTATTAAGTGACTATACGATATGTGTGGTAATTTTGGAAGGGTGACGAGATCTCGTCTTACATCTTAAATCGTGGGATTAGTAAAAGTTGTCAACATTTACATTGATGCGTACTTCATCATGTAAAATGCATAGGTATTCATCTTATGATCCTAGGATGCGATTTGCACTTGATGAAACTCCCTAGTACGATGGATTTACTACCTAATTTACATGTTAGGATTATAAGACGTTCACACTTGATGTAACTCCTTAGTATGTGCAGTTAATCCTAGGTAGTTAATCGCATAGTAGGATTATAAGATGAATACCTATGCATTTTACATGATGAACTATACACCAATGTAAATATTGGCAACTTTTACTAGTCCCACGATTTATGATGTAAGACGAGATCTCGTCCCCCTTCCAAAATTACCACACATATTGTATAGTCACTTAATAAGTTCTTTAGACAACTTGTTGATGGCCTACATACAGGGCCGAAACATGTAATTGTATCTTATATATTGCTACTAATTGTAATGTTGTGTTCATGACTATGTATATATAGATATATACACGCTACAGCTCTGTATTATCGTTATTGATGGTTTCTTCTTCCATTACCGACAGTTCGGACGGAAAGGACTGAAAGGCCGATGCAAGATGTTCTGCAAAAGCCGTAGCTTTTTGTTTGTTCGTTCTGGCCCAGGTGTTGTGGTTTATTCGTATTGGTGGTATGTGGTGCTGAGGACGTTTCTTCTTACGAGTGGCTTTCCATAATGAGTACTCCGTGACTTCATTTGGCGTTAGTCCGTTGAGATTGTCCTGGATACCTTAAATTTTGAGATTATGTAACAAATTTTGTAGTTCTTTTGCTAGCTTGTTGTATCTTTGTTTGTCTTGTGGGGCTTTTGTTAGCTGCCATATTTTACGGGCTTTTTTTCTGCTATTTTTTTTGTTTTACGATTATTGGGCGTTCTTCTTTAGAGTTTTATTCGTTTTTGTCTGGTGTTGTTTGCCATGATTCTTTTTGAATTGCTTTGGTTATGTTTTCGACTGCCTCTTCTATATCTCAGTTTTTAAGGGTATCTCCAAGGTTATTAGTTCATCGAGAGTTTCTCTAAAACAATTCCACTCGGTCTTTTTGCTGTATAAAGACGGTTTCTTCGATTTTCCTGGTATGTGAGTAAACGTAGGTTTCGAAATTGGTGCATGATCTGATGTTAGGTCTAGTTATGACTCAACTGTGAAACTTTTAGTGTCAGTTCCCTTTGTTACGCAGAATTCTACGAGGTCCGGTATTTTGTTAGGATCGCTTGGCCAGTAGGTGGGTTGTCTTGTTGAAAAGTGCTTTAAGTTATTTTTTTTTCATAACTTTATATAGCTGTCTTTCTTTTGTAGTCCTGAGTCTAGATCCCCAAAAGTTGTTTTTGGCATTATAATCTCCTTTGGCAATGAAGCAATTTCTGAGTGCTTTGAAAAATCTGTCGTAATCGTCATATTTATTGTGGTGCTTGGGAGGGCAGTAGGTGGCAGAAACTGTTGTTTCTCCAGTGTTGTCTTCAATGTCGATGCTAGTAGCTTGTATATTTTCATATCTATATTCTGCTTGTACGTAGTGTTTAATGTTCTGTCTAATTATTACTGCAGTACCTCCGTGCTCTGTTTCGTCTGGTTGATTAGTGTAGTATACTCGTATATTGTAGTTTGGTATTGTTATGTAGCTTCTGTTGGTGAAGTGGGTTTCTGATACAAGTAGAATGTCTAGGTTAAAGGTTTGAATAAAGAGCTTTATCTCTTGCGCATGTTGGCACAAGCCATTGGCATTCCAGACTGGAATCTTTAATAAATGACCCATTAATTGTTTTTGTTGAGCGCTGATATAAGGTTTATTAGAGTGCCCATTTGATCCATTAAGTTTTCATAGTTTGATTTCTGTTAAGTCATTCGTGGGTTGTGTCATGCGTTAGATAGAGGTGAGTTACATTTGTTAGGGATATTTCGGTTTGTCCTTGAACTACCTGGGCATATGTTACTCCTGATTGAATCGGTCTTGTTGCAATATTTCGTTCCCTTAATCTTGGGTATATTTTTTGTTGGATTTGCTTGTTCACCATACGCCCTCTGTAGTTAGCTGGATGATTTTCATAACAGTTGACACATTTGACACTGTCATATCTAACTTTCCTGGGACACTCATTAGTTAAATGCTCTGCTGCACATTTTACGCATCTTGGGTTCTTTCTGCAATAGTTTCTTGTGTGTTCAAATTTTTGGCAGCGCATACATTGGGGAATTTCACGTTTGGCATGTGGTGCTTCAAATTGCACTATTGTGTTCAACAGTGCTTATTTTATAAATTTCTTTGTTGTCATGAGGCTTGATATCTATAAAGTGCATAGGTAGGGGTTTGTTTGTTACTCTTTGTTTGATATTCCAGATGTTCGTTGCAACGTGTCCTTTATCTGTTAGGCTTCGCTTAATGTCACTTAAATCGGTTGATGGATGAAAATTCTCAAGGACTACTCTAATGCTTCTGTCTTGATTTGGCTTGTAGGTGTGAAATTCTGTATCTTTTTCCATCAATGCTTTTAGTATATACTGAGCTTTATGTAGCCTGTACTCTATATATTTTACACAACGCGACGATATCCAGTGATACACACAGCGCATGTAAAGTGAATAGGTGACGCTATCTAACAAGATAGTGCAAGAAATCAAAACCATACCGGCATCCACACACCCAGTTTCGGCAACCAGAAGGACGACACAGCCAAACGCCGTTAACCTGCACACTGCACAACACACGACCGTCTGACCCTATAAACCGTAAAATTACACACTATGATGATCTACACTACCACGCGCCGTAAAACCAGCTAACACACCACACACAAAAGCCGAGCTTCTAGGGGTCGACCTAGCTACCACCCCGGAAATTCATCACGTGTTCAACTACGACACGCACAACGTAACGACGCCAGGAGAAAACATCTATTCCATTCACCTTAATTTAATTAATTAATTTAACTTAACTCGCCTATAAGAGTAAGTTGATGCTCCACACTACTACGGAAACCAAAACTTGATGTATAATAAATACAATAACAAAAATGATTAGATTAGTGTAACCACCATAACCATAAGAACCATACTGTATATAGTCACAAGTCAACGAACCTACCATAAATTATAGACACTACATTCACATAAAGGTGCATACTGTATATAATTTATAAGCTAAAATGTATATGTACATATAATCATAAGATATTGCCATAGATTAACCTAGAAGAGAAAATACCAGAACCCACCACCCACCGTACACAACGCATGCGAGATCTCATACCAACCTCATCTTTTACCTCCCAACTATATACAACACACGCAAATCGAGTGTAACTTTTTATTAAGTTTCTCGTTATCAACCTGAAGATGGCCATGAATAGTGCCGAAACATGTATTTGATTTCTGTGTAATAAATAATACATATCTATTCCACCAAACAGTTGTGTTAGACATTAGATACATTCCAATCTAGTCTATTGGTGGTTGTTACTTTTCCTCCAAGCCAGTAGTCTTGCTTTTTGGCGTTTAGATTTTCTTGGTCATCCATGTTTCTGTCTTTTCCTGCTAACTTTTTGCCATTTTCCTAATTTAAGGAAGAATTTTGTTCAACATTTGTAGTTGTACTGGGTTAAGTGCCGGTCCCAGTAGCCGCGCGGTCCTAGGCGTTGTTCTGCGGCCCTTCGCCTGCTGCGATCGTAGGTTTGAATCCCACCGGGGGCATGGATGTTTGTTGTGAGTGTTGTGTGTTGTCAGGTAGAGGTCTCTGCGACGAGCTGATCACTCGTCCAGAGGAGTCCTACCGACTGGGGTGCGTCGTTGTGTGTGATCCAGAAACCTCAAGAATGAGGAAGCCATGCCCCGCCTTGGGCCGCAGCGCCACAGGAAGTAATAAACTTGGTTAAGTATTGGAATGCTGTTTTGGGATTAACTATTATATTAAAGCATTTTGTGGTTATATTTTTTGTGATATTAGTTGTGAGAATGATTCATTGGTATTTGAGCGTTATATAGTAGTGCCACTTGATTCAACCTGTATATACATATTCGGTTGCGACTGTGCATATTGCATGTAGTTTGAAGAGGACTACATTGAAATTGCAATGTACTTACATACTGAACTTGTGTAGTTCTATTTTGTTTATTATTGTCGCTCAAATAACTGTTTTTACACTTATAACGTTTGTGTCGTACTTGTATTCAGTCCGCTTTTTGTCTCGAATGCCGGATTTATTATATCATCCTTGCTGGAAATGCGAACTAATATATTAAGAAATGATATTATTACAGTACATATGTGAAAATGGTTATCGGTATGTTACGTACCAAATAGTGTGGAGATGTGTCTACCGTCCGCACTATACTATCGCTCAAGCCGTCCGTACTGTACCGTATTGTACTGGGTCTGGACTGAGATTTAGAATGTTAGACCATGAGTGTCAAAGTCGTTGGTGCTTGCAAGTTTTAGTGAGCCAATAGATCCATATATATACACACACACATACCCGCACACAGAAAAGAACTGTTAAGTGGTCATTCCTTCTCGTGGCTTTCTAGAAGCCAAAGAAACATTTAAAAAAGACGTATTTTTAATCGTGTTTACTGGCTAAAATCATGGTTCGGGGGTCTCTCACCAAGGCATGGCGCGTCATCGGGTTGCGGATGGAGGAAAGGCATCCAATGTGGAGGGTAGCTGTGAATATATTGAATAAGCAGTCTCGGACTGTCGACATGGGATGGTCCTCCAGTTTGGAGTCCGACGAAGTGCTAACAACTCCTCACCCTAAAAACTGACCTTGTTACGAAACACGAGGGGGTGCTGATAAATCCTTAGCCCGACCAGGAAGGAAACAGCTACAGCGACCAAACTCGAGATTTATTCAACACACTCACCACGAAGCTCAATAAACTTCTTAGCCCTTTGTTCTAACTTTTGCAAGCTACTCAAAAAATTCAGAAAGTTGTCCGTCCAAGCAGGTCTCTGCGGCAGCAATGACCTGCATCTGACGAAAAATGGCGATCTTTCAATTGTTTTTTTCAGTCCAGAGAGCAGGTGGTAGTCCGACGGGGCCAGATCCGGAGAAGTGTGGGTGATCAAGACAATGGAAGCCCAGGTAGGCCAGTTTCTTTTGGGTTGCAAGTGTCTGGTGATCCGAGGCATTGTCGTGCAAGAACAAGACCCCCTTGGTGACTTTCCCACGGTGTTTTAACTTCAAAATGTCCTTCAGTTGCACCAGCAGAGATGAGTAATACTCTGCGTTGATAGTTTGGTTCTTTGTAAGATAATCAATGAGGAGGATGCCCTCTTGATCCCAAAAAATCAAGGCGACAACTTTTCCAGCGGAGTTTCACACTTGAAATTTTTTGGGGGCGTGGTGAGCAGCTATGCAGCCACTCCACTGATTGTTGCTTTGTCTCCAGGTCAGAGTGATATAACCAGGTTTCGTCCATGGTCACCAATCCCGACAGGAAATCATTTGGATCGCGCCGAAAACATTTCGAAAGTTGTTGAGACGACTGACACTGTTGAATTTGATCCGCGTTCAGGCATTTCGGGACCCACTTCGCGGAGAGCTTCCGCATGTTCATATCTTCATGAAAAGTGGACCCAACCCCCTCACGTGAGATGCCCAGTTGCTCAGCTATTGATATAGCCGAAATCCTGCGATCTTCCAAGATTAGCTCGTGAATTTGATCAATAAACTCTGGGGTGGTCACTGTTTTGGGTCGTCCAGGACGAGGCGCATCACAAGTGAAAAAAAGTACTTTTAAACTGGGCCACCCAGTTTTTTACGGTTGCATACGATGGTGCATGGCTTGAATTTCCTTCGGCTCCTTGCCTTGCAGGAAAAAAACTTGACGATAGCTCGCGTCTCCATTTTGTTGAAATCGCGCGCGTCGCCTGACATGCTTCCTTTCAGCCTCTGGAACAAGAAAAGACCTGCAATTGGGCACATGAACAGACCCCTCTTTCCAACGACTGTCGATTCCGTCCTACCACATCGTGAAGCAGGTCGGGCTAAGGACTTATAAGCACCCCCCTCGTACATGTGCCTCGGACCTGGACTGATCCTTTGGTATGACGTAAGCGATGGAAAAGGGGCATGAGATTTATTACATGGAATGTAAGGGGCGTGTAAACCTGTGGTTCGCGTAACAACGGTAGCCAGGGAGTTAGTAAGATATAAATTAGATTTAGTGGGTTTGCAGGAGGTAAGGAGGGACAAGGGGGCCCTGTAAGAGCAGAGGATTATTTTTTTCTGTGCAAGAGGAAACATTTGCCAATTGGAACGGGTTTTTTTTACACAAATTAGTATCTGCACTTAAGAGAGTAGAGTATGTTACTAATAGGGTGCAGTATATTGTTCTGAGAGGTCATAGGTATAATATCGTTGTTTTTAATATTCATGCAGCAATGAGAATAGAAGCGATGATTCGAAAGACAGTTTTTATGAGGAATTAGAACAGATTTTCGATCTTTTTCCAAAGTACCGTATGAAAATTCAGTTAAGATATTGTGAAAAATTTGGTAGAGGATATTTTCAAACCGATAATTGGAATGAGAGTCTACATCAGGATAGTAATGATAATGGTGTTAGGAGAGTAAACTTTGCCACACTAAAAAATCTGGTTGTAACAGCACAGTGTTCCCATACCGAACATTCATAGCTACACTTGGTTCTCTCCTGCTGAGAATGACAACCAGATTGATCACATATTGTGAAATAGGCGATGTATTTGAGTATACTCGATGTACGGTCTTTCAGGGGAGTTACTGTGATACCGACCACCATTCGGTGGTTGCAGATGTTAGGAAAACATTGACAGTAATTAAACAAGCAGAACAGAAGTTTTATGTGGAAAGCTGAATGAGGTGGAGGTTAGGAAATAGTATCAAATTAAGATTTCAAATAGATTTTCAGTTTTGGAGAACTTAAATGATAGCGAAAACAAATAGGGCCTGGGAAAACATTAAAGGGAATATCATAACTTCAGCTAAAAAGAGTAATGTCTGTACGAATTGAAACAGCATAAACCATGGTTTGAGGAAGGATGTTTACGACTTTTAGATCAAAGGAAGGAGGCTAAAATGCATTGGTTACAAGATCCAAACCAAAGTATTGCGTTCATCTACACACTCTCAGACGTGAAGCTAGTAAACATTTCAGGGAAAAGGAAGATCTGAATACTAAAGTTGACGAACTGGAAGCTAACACTAATATCGAAAATATCAGAGACTTTTGTAGGGGTTTCAGTGAATTTAAGAAGGGTAAACAGCCTAGAACTAATATGATGAGAAGTTGGATTTGATGACACACACACAGTAGTTTGGCTAGGTGGAGGGACTATTTCCCTCAGCTGTTGTATGTGCATGAGGTTAATGAGGTTAAGCAGACAAATACATACAGTAGAACCACTAGTACGAGCCGAGTGTTTTGCGTTTGAGATGGGTATTCAAAAGCTAAAAGGACACATCACCTAATATTGATCAAATCCCATCAGAATTGATGGAAGCGGAGGGTAAAACAATTCGCTCTGAGATACATAAACATTAATTCTGTTTAGAATAAAGAGGAGTGTAAGGAGTCGATCATTGTAACTATTTATAAGACGGGTGATAAAACAGGTTATAGTAATTACAGAGGCATATCACTTGTCAACTACGTACAACATCCTCCATATGCAGAGGAAATTATTGGGGATCCTCAGTTTGGATTTCGGCGCGTCAGGTCCACTACTTCTCATATATTGTGTATTTGTCATATACTTGAAAGGGAATGGGAATATATTGAAGGAGTTCATCGGCTATTTGTGGACTTCAAGAAAACCTATGATTCAGTTAGGAGGGACTTCTTGTGTAATATTTATCACTCAGTTATTGTTTTCATGAGAATTTAAGGTGAATAAAAATGTGTGTGAAAGAAACATATAATAGTGTCCGGTAGGCAAACATTTGTCTGAATCCTTTCATATTAGGAACGGTTTGAAGCAAGTTAGATGTTTTATCGCCATTTCTTTTCACCTTTGATTTTGGGTAGGCCATTAGGGGGTTCAAGTAAACCAGGATGGCTTAAAATTTTATGGAATACGACAGCTTTTGGTTGATGCTGATGATGTTAATATATTGGGTTGTAGCGTACATACTATGAAGTGAAGCACAGAAGCTTTAGTCTTTGCTAGTAAGGAGACTAGACTAGAAATAAATGCTGATAAAGCTAGGTACACCGTCATGTCTCGAGATTAGAATGCGGGACGAAGTCAGGATGTAAAGGTTGATACTAGTACCTTTGAAAGAGTGGAAGTGTTCGTATATTTGGGAACAACCTTAACGATTGCAAATTCTCTTCAGGAAGAAGTTAAAGAGCAGATAGTATTCAAGGAATGCTTGCTATCATTCGGTGCAGAATATTTTGTCTTCCATTTTTCTATCCATAGATATAAAAATCAGTGCATGTAGAGCTATAATTTTGCCTTTTGTTTTGTATGGGTGTGAAACTTGGCTCCTCACGTTGAGGGAGGAACGTACGCTGAGGATGTTTGAGAATAGGGGGTGTTGAGGAGAGTATTTGGGCCTAAGAGGGGCAAGATAACCGGGGAGTGGAGAAAACTACATAATGAGGAGCTTAATGATCTGTAGCCTACTCATCAAATATTATTCGGGTCGTCAAACCGAGAAGAATGATATTCGCGGGCAATATAGCACGAATGGAGGAAGGATTTAGACAGGTTTTTTGTGGTAAACCCTTAGGGAAAAATACCACTTGGAAGACCCATGTGTCAATGGGTGAATAATATTAAGATTTATCTTCAGGAAGTGGAATGTAGGAGTATCGACTGGATTGATACGACTCAGGATAGGGACAGGTGGCGTGCACTTGTAAACGCAGTAATGAAGCTTCAGATTCAGTAAAATGCGGATAATTTCTTGACTAGCTGAGAACAGGATAGCTTCTCAAGAAGGACGCTGTTCCATCTTGTAAGTAATAGAGTAAGTATTCCCGCTAAGAAATTTTGGCGCGCGTTTAACAATACTATTTCAATGTTTTGGCGCCTTTTTGAATTCGCGTAACTGGAATTGTATAAGTTGTCGGGCAGTGCCCGCAAACTCTAAATTAACTGACCAGCTTTCTCGAATTTGTAAAGTGTGTATCATACAGTAAATAGCAATGTAAAGTGGCAAAGTAGATTCCTGTTGAAAGAAACGTTACTGTCGTCGATTATTATAAGAAAATACAAGGGAATGGTTTTGGAGTATCCTAATGTTATAACTGCAGTGCGATTAGCTTCTCAACGGTGCATTTATATCTGGAACAATATAAAGAACTGTCAAGTAAGAAAAAGTACCAGTAAATTTTTCTTTTGTTTTCGTGAATAATACTGGGGCGTAGTTAAGAGTGCAGGGGTGGTGCTGCTACCGGGTAGTGGGATGTTTACTCGCCTCTGAAATACCGAAATTAAGACTGCATGGGGCTGTACATCCACTTCATGGCGTTGTGCTTAATGAAGGACATTGACAACTTCAAGATAACCAATCATGATATTTTGTGTATTTGGCATACCGAAGTATGTTTAACCTCGTGGATAACATCATATGTACGCAGTTTCTTCTTTACGCCGTCATTTGGTTTAGCAACATCCGACACTAAGTAAAATTATTTTCCCACCCCATTCTCCACGTTTTAGTACAGGAACTAAACTCTTCTGGTGCTAGGGAATTGTGTTTGGACGAACTTTGATGGTATGAATGTTGCATTCTTCATGTTGAAGTAGTTCTGGCTGATGACGTCACAGAGTGGCGTATCACCGTGATCAATACAAAGTACTGTGTGTTATTCGATTGTCTTCTGTAGGACCGTACTGCTACCGTATTTTGATTCCAATTATTACAGTTATACACAATACTAAGCCTATATTTTTGGTAATCCACATGCACCGTTGCAGATTGCAGCTTGAAATTGCTCCTTGGCTTCGAAAAAGCTGAAGAAATAAGTCCAGTTAATGAGCAGGCGTATTACAAACTGAGGTGGCTCATTTTTATGTTGCTTGGCAATTGGTGTGACGGGTTGAACGTTGTCTTATAACCTTCATGCTAGTTGAATTTCGGTTTTGAGTATGTCATTGGGAAACCACGAAAGAAAGAGTTTAAGTGCTGAAAGTGGATGGATAATGTCGCTTGGCCTGCTGCATAAAATAACTTTTCTTACGTTGTCCGATACAAGCCGAAAACGCACGTGGTTTACATATCGTTTTGCGAATTGTGTTTAGTATCCACCATTATTTTGCGAATGTAACTTTTAAGTCCGTAGTGTATAAGAAGTCGGAAGTAATAAGCGAATCTATACATTCGCCGCCGAAAATAAGTTACGGTGTATAACAAAGACGCAGAACACACAAAAGTAAGCGCAAAAGCTAACCAGTAACGACTCCAAATTACCGAGACTCTGCTCTAGGTAACATCAAATTATCCATACTCCGAGAGTGCTGTCATATATTGTTATTGAAAAAACTAGCACTGTCCGATGCCATCCGCTGTCCGGTACTCTCCCGAGCCTCCCTTATACTATGGATTATACGTGCAGTAGTTTATTCTTCTTGTTACCTTTTGTCCCGGATAATCTAGATTTTACTATCGAAAATTAAATTTCCGCGCTTGAAAGGCTCTTAATACTCAAAATACAGGTCACTGTCGTTATATGTGTGGACTTATCCACTGCTGGGTATAGGCCGGCGAATTCAGATTCAAAAAGTGATTCCCTGTACTGCCAGTGTGAGCAAATTTGGGCGCCGCAGGAAAGCAGACATGTACGCAAGCCATATTTGTGATTCAAATTTTATTTATTTAAAAATAATCACTTTTCACGTAATACCCAAATTATTAGCACACAGATCAAAATCCTACGTAATTGTACTCGCTTGAAGGCATGTTCTTGTAAGCTGATATTTTGTTTCATTTAGTAATCAGTACAGAAAATAGATCCATGTTTAATTTCCGTGCTTCGGCGAGTACCGCGCTGCGTGTCATCAGTAGGAGCTGCCAGCTTCATTAGGAATTTGTTGAAATGTGGGACGAGAGACATTAACACGTTCTTGATGGACCTGCACATGCTGGGAGCGTACCAGGTAAGATGGTTGTCTGAACAGACTCTGAAACCTACGTGACAGCAATATGTGAACGAGCAGATCGACTTCTTGGAGATCAAAATGAATGTGTAATATTTAGA
>Ga0209755_10004161_pt1 | contig 17359 bp, 19 predicted proteins | sample TergutCo191P1_FD_187301 | JGI IMG/M metagenome (GOLD analysis project Ga0209755, IMG submission 187301) | Cornitermes sp. P1 segment gut microbial communities from Petit-Saut dam, French Guiana - Co191P1 (SPAdes) (version 2) | ecosystem: Host-associated > Arthropoda: Insects > Digestive system...
TGGCGGTAAAGATGAAAAGACCGGAGAGCAAATTGCTCCGGAGTTTGCACCTGTGACCTCAGAGTATCTTGAATATGATGAAGTGGTGCGCAAATTTGACCAAATCCTTGAGTGGTTATCACGTCTATATGTAAATGCTCTGAATATCATTCACTATATGCATGACAAATATTGTTTTGAGCGCCTTCAAATGGCCTTGCATGACAAAGATATTTTAAGAACCCTTGCCTGTGGTATTGCAGGCTTATCGGTGGTTGCCGATGCTTTATCCGCTATTAAGCACACAAAGGTCAGGGCAATCAGAAATGAAGAAGGTCTTGCAGTTGACTATGAGGTAGAGGGTCAGTATCCTTGCTTTGGAAACAATGATGATGCCGTTGATGTAATTGCTCATGATATCGTTAAGAGCTTTATGCAAAAGCTGGAAAAGCATAAGACTTATAGAAACGCAATGACAACCCTATCTGTTCTGACAATCACTTCAAATGTGGTATATGGCAAGAAAACCGGAGCAACTCCGGATGGGAGAAAATCAGGAGAAGCCTTTGCACCGGGAGCAAACCCGATGCATGGCAGAGATAAGAAAGGTGCAATTGCATCGCTATCATCTGTTGCAAAGCTTCCATATGAATATGCGCAAGACGGCATTTCCTACACGTTTTCAATTATGCCAAAGGCTCTTGGAAAAAGTGAAGAAGACCGCATTCACAACTTGTCATCTATAATTGATGGATACTTTTCTGATAATGGGCATCATATCAATGTCAATGTCTTTGATAAAGAGACTCTGCTTGATGCTATTGACCACCCTGAAAAATACCCTCAGCTTACGATACGAGTGTCTGGGTATGCTGTTAACTTCGTTAAGTTAACAAAAGAGCAACAGCTTGACGTAATCAACAGAACCTTCCACGAGAAATTTTAACGGAAGAAAAGGCAGGCGCCAAAATGGAACAAAAGGCGTATATTCATTCGATAGAAACATGTGGAACCGTCGATGGGCCGGGGCTTCGTTATGTTGTGTTTTTTCAAGGCTGTAATCTGCGTTGTCAATATTGTCACAATCCTGACACATGGAAAGTAAAAAGCGGAACACTCATGACAATACCAGAACTTATTGACGATGTTCTGAAATATAAATCATACATGAAATTCAGCGGCGGAGGGTTCACTGCTTGTGGCGGTGAACCCCTGCTTCAAGCTGCGTTTATTTCTAAGTTGTTTATGCAGCTCAAAGAGAAAGGTGTCCACACTGCTCTTGATACAAGCGGCAGTATTGCACCGACAAAAGTCTCTATGCTGTTGGAGCACACGGATTTGGTATTATTGGATATAAAGTCGCTTGATACGGAAAAGTACAAAAATCTGACAGGAGGCGAAATAAAGCCAAGCCTTGATTTTGCTGAATATTTAAGTGAAAAGCAAATCCCAGCATGGATTCGTTATGTGGTAATACCCGGAATGACAGACAGTGATGATGAAATAGAAAAACTTGTTAAATATTTAAACAATCTGTCAAATATAAAAAAAGTGGAGCTATTACCATTTCACAAACTTGGTGAACACAAATGGGAAACGATGGATTTGCAATATAGACTAAAGGATACCCCTGTTCCATCTCCAGAAACAATGAAACGTTTGCGAGGGATTGTCGATGAGCAGTGGAATGGTGGACAAAATGATGGTGAATAGATATTTTGTTTGACGAGAACAACTCGTTTATGTATAATATAACTAATATTTTGTAAAATACGTTTGTTTAGTTTTGCACAATGGCCAAGAAGCTCAGCGGCAGGAGTTATAATATTGTTTCGGAAAAAAATTAAGGGTGTGTACCCGCCACATAACAAAAAGACGGAGTTTAGCAAGGTTAAGTTTTTGCCTGTTCCTGCTGAAGTGAACATACCGATGTCAATGCACAGCGGTGCACCAGCGAAGCCTGTTGTTAAGCCAGGTGACATTGTAAAAGTTGGTCAGCTTATTGGAGAGGCGGCTGGTTTTGTTTCAGCGCCTATTCATTCAAGTGTTTCCGGGGTGGTAAAAAGTATAAATGACAGAGATCTTATTACCGGCAAGAAAGCTGAATCCATAACGATTTCGTCTGACGGGAAACAGGAATTATATGAGGGGATTAAAATTCCTACGGTAACGACATTACAGGAATTTTTGGATGCTGTAAAAGATTCAGGCTCTGCGGGGCTGGGTGGTGCAGGTTTCCCAACTGCTGCAAAGCTCACAATCAAAGATATAGATAAGCTTGACTACATATTAATTAATGGCGCCGAATGTGAACCTTATGTCACCTCTGACACAAGGTCTATGGTCGGTGCCTCTGATTTTATCCGCTTTGGAATTGAGCTTTTGGTTAAGTTTTTTAAGCCAAAGAGGGTGTATGTCTGTATTGAAGATAATAAGCCCCAGGCTATTGCAGAGATGAGGGAAATTTTTCGATATGACGATATGGTTGAGGTTTTTGTTTTACCATCAATGTATCCGCAAGGCGAGAGAAAGGTTTTAGTATATAATGTCACGGGAAGAATAGTGCCGGAAGGTGCACGGCTCCATGATGTTGGCTGCCTTGTCATGAATTGTACAACTATAACTGTGTTTGCAAGATATATACAGCTTGGAATTCCACTTGTTCAAAAGGTAGTTACTGTGGATGGAACGGCAGTTAAAACTCCTAAAAATGTTTTAGCACCAATCGGCACTCCTATTAGGGAACTCTTTGAGTTTTGCGATGGGTTTGTCGGAGAGCCGAAAAAAATTATTGCAGGCGGTCCTATGATGGGAATTGCGCTTCCGAGCCTTGATATGCCTGTTGTAAAAACAACCAATGCTATTTTAGCCTGCCTAGAAGAGTCATCAAAAGTGCAAATCCAAACAGCTTGCATCAAATGCGGCAGATGTGTTAACCGCTGCCCAATGAGTCTTATGCCGGTAAGCCTAGAAACGGCATATGCGCTTAAAAGACCAGATGAATTGGAAAGATACAAGGTAGGATTATGTGTTGAATGCGGATGCTGTGCATACATATGCCCAGCAAAACGACCTCTGGTGCAGGTTATGCAGTTATCAAAGAAGATGCTCAGGGAGCACAAGGCACAGCAAAAAGCGGTTTTAGAGGCGATTACTAAAAAGGAGGCGAAGTAGTGGATAACTTTAGAGTTTCGACCTCGCCGCATATTAGTGATAGTTCGACAACAAGCCGTATAATGCTTGATGTACTCATTGCGCTAATTCCTGCACTTGCCGCTTCAATATTGATTTTTGGTGCTCGTGCGGCTATGGTTACTGCCGTTTGCATGGTATCTTGCGTCCTGTTCGAGTGGCTGTTTAATAAGATTGTTAAAAAGCCGAATACCGTTAACGACTTTTCAGCATGCATTACAGGTGCACTTTTGGCATTTAACCTGCCCGTTACAATACCATTATGGCAGGCTGTGTTCGGAAGTGCAGTGGCAATTATTCTTGTGAAGCAGATATTTGGAGGGCTTGGCAAGAACTTTGCAAATCCTGCAATCACAGCTCGTATTGTGATGTTCCTAGCTTTTGCCGTGCCAATGACAACTTGGGTAAGCCCGATTGACGGCCTTACAGGAGCAACGCCGCTTGCACTTATTGGCAGAGGGGAAGTAGAGTCGCTTCCAGGGATTTGGGACATGTTCATAGGTGTGCGAGGAGGAAGCCTGGGAGAAACAAGCAATCTTGCGCTTTTGGCCGGAGGCATCTATCTTGTATTTCGCAAGGTGATAACTTGGCATGTTCCGGTTACATTTATTGCAGTGGTTTTTGGGTTTTCAGCTCTGCTTGGGCAAGAGCCAATCCATCAGCTATTTGGAGGGGGTCTTTTCCTTGGTGCCATATTTATGGCAACAGATTATGTTACCTCGCCTCAAACAAATAAAGGCCGTCTTATATTTGGAGTAGGTTGCGGATTATTTACAGTGCTGTTTAGGTTCTACAGCAGTTATCCCGAGGGTGTATCTTTTGCAATATTGCTAATGAACATACTAACCCCATATATAAATAAGTTTACGATGAGCAAGCCATTTGGAGGTGTGAAGTCGTGAAAAAAGATTTTGTACTGCCAATAGTTGTTTTAACATTAATATGTGTTGTAGTTACAGGGGCTTTGGCCATGATGAACAATGCAACTGCTCCAATTATTGAAGCGGCTGCAAGTGAGCGCGCTTTTACAGCAATGTCAAACAAAATTCCTCAAGCAACAAGTTTTGTGCCGATTGAGACTGAGGGCTTTCCAAGAACAATAAGGGCTGCCTATAGAACAGAAAACGACGTGGGATATATATTTATTATTTCTGTTAGTGGTTTTAGCGGCGAGATAAGAATTATGTGCGCTGTCAGTAATGATGGAAGGATAATCAGCAGCTCTACACTGCAGCATACAGAAACACAAGGGATAGGTACAATTTTAGATAAAGATTCCTTCACAAGTCAGTTTGACGGCAAGGATATAAATCTTGAAGGTGTTTCAGCTGTTTCGGGAGCGACAATTTCAACAGTTGCATATATAGAAGCAATAAGAAATGCTCTAGAAGCTATGGAATTAATCAGGGGAGGGTATGATGGAAAAAATTAAAACCCTGACAAGGGGGATCATCAGAGAAAACCCCGTACTTGTTCTTGTATTGGGAGCATGTCCTGCATTGGCCGTTTCAACTCAAGCCGAAAATGCAATAGGCATGGGAATTGCAACCACATTTGTATTGCTGGGATCGAATATAGTAATTTCTCTGCTGAGAAAGGCTATACCAGATAAAGTGCGAATACCCTGCTTTATAATACTCATTGCAAGTTTTACCGTTTTGGCAGAAATGGCACTGGAGGCATATGCCTTTCAGTTACATCAATCACTTGGTATATTCTTGCCGCTTATAGCAGTCAACTGCATCATCTTTGCAAGAGCTGAGATGTTTGCAAGCAAGCATAGGACATTTGATTCAATACTTGATGCTTTAGGCTCTGGTGCGGGTTTTACACTTGCTCTTCTTGCAATAGCTACCATACGTGAAATTTTTGGAAGCGGATCATGGTTTGGTATGGAAATTCCTTGGCTTATAGATAATAATGCCGCAATATTTACACTAGCGCCCGGAGGATTTATTGTTTTTGCCTTTCTGATTGCACTTGTAAACAAGATATCAAAAGGGCAGGCAATAAAACGTACTCAGTTTGGGTGTCAAGGTTGCCCATCTGCGGTAGCCTGCGGAAAACTTCCAAAGGAAGGGTGTGAGAGTTGATGGATTTTAGAGGTATGGTCATTATTATGATGAGCGCGGTTTTGGTTAATAACTATGTTCTTCGCAAATTCCTTGGTGTTTGTCCATTTCTCGGAGTATCAAAGGATTTAAAAAGCTCGGTTGGGATGGGTGTGGCTGTAATGTTCGTTATGCTGATGGCGGCATCTGTTACATGGCCCATTCACAGATTTTTACTGGAAGCAAATGGACTGGGTTTTATGAGAACTGTGGTGTTCATTCTTGTAATTGCAACCCTTGTGCAGATTGTTGAGATTGTACTCAAAAAATATATACCCGCTTTATATGACTCTCTGGGTGTATACCTTCCGCTAATGACGACAAACTGTGCAGTTTTGGCGGTCACAATTTCAAATGTGAGTAGTGAGTTTACATTTGCACAGGCTATGGTAAATGCATTCGGCTCAGGATTGGGATTTCTTCTCGCGATGGTGCTCTTTACAAGTGTGCGAGGGCAGACGGATTCGGCTGAACCTCCCGAATCTTTTAAAGGAATGCCTCTTACTTTGATTTCAGCCGCTATTTTGTCACTGGCATTTTTCGGATTTGAGGGAGTTATAGAAAATTTGCTGAGCTAGTTATATTGTACAATAGTTTGCGAGGGTGATAATGGACACTGTTTTGATTGCAATTTTATCTGTTTCTGCAATCGGGCTGATTTGCTCGATATTACTTTCTGTTGTCTCAAAGGTTATGGCTGTAGAGGTTGACGAGCGCATGGCAATGGTGAGAAGTTGCCTGCCAGGTGCAAATTGTGGCGCATGCGGATATAGCGGATGCAATGCGTTTGCCGTAGCGCTAGTTGAAGGAGGTGCCGCAGCAAATTTATGCACACCGGGTGGAAATGATTTGGTAAAGCAGCTTAGTGAGATTATGGGGATTGATGAAGGTGAAGGTATAAATAAAAAAATTGCGATAGTTCATTGCTTGGGCAACAGCGATGTAAAGAGTGTTAAAATGGAGTACAACGGTATCTCCACATGCGTTTCCGCGGTGTTGCACCATGGGGGGCAGAATGCGTGTGTATTTGGATGCCTAGGTTTTGGAGACTGTCTGAAAATGTGTCCGAGCGATGCTATTTGTATAGAAAAAGGGCTTGCACAGATAAATCCACGCCTGTGCTCAGGCTGTGGACTATGTATGAAGGTTTGTCCGAATAACGTAATTTCTTTGGAATCTGATCCATTAAGACTCGCTGTAATGTGTAATAATACGGAAAAAGGTGCAGTCCTGAAGGATAAATGTGCTGTGGGGTGTATAGGGTGTATGAAATGTGTCAAGGTATGTCCGCTTGAAGCAATTACAGTTAACGATTTCTTGGCATCGGTTGACTACTTTAAGTGTAACGGATGTAAAAAATGCATCCCTGTTTGTCCGAAAAATTGTATTGTAGGTTTCGTATCTGCTCAATAGTTTGATGATACTGAAATTCTGGATAAGACAATCTGTGCAACCAGTCCGGTTATTGTTCCAGTTACGATCCCGATGATAATCAGTATCGGTAGATATGCTATGATAGCTGTCGTTTCCATTATGAGCATAGCTATGAGTATTTGCCCGATATTATGAAAAACTCCGCCGATTGCACCGCAGACCCAAATCTGCTTGTCTGAAACAATCTTTTTTATTAGAACCTGTGCTACAAAACTGAGCATACCGCCGCCAAGGCTTAGGAGCAGTGTCAAAAATCTGCCTGCAAATATCGCGCCTAAGAAAATACGTAAAATCAGGATTATAAATGCATCTGTATTCTTTAGAGTTACCGACGCGTAGCCACTGTCTTTGCGTGAATAAAAGAGTACAAAAAGGGTGATGACATTTGCGAGCCCAAGTTTCGCTCCGGGAATTGCAATTGGCAAAGGAATCTGAGCTTCAATGATAAATATGATTAATGCGGCGGACGTTAGGGCCGCCATTATTGTAAGTTTTCTTATGTGCAAACGGCTGTTTTTCATTATGAATTTCTATCCAATCACGGCATCTGCTGTAGCCTCACTACCATCACAAAGCCTAATTACAAGTCTGTTAGGAAGGCAGATTATAGGCGTAAAGCTATCACTGACCCAACCCTGATGTACACAAATCATGTCAGGGCAGTCGGCATCTAAAACCCTGACCCTACCGGTCTCTATGACTACAATATTATAGCCCCTATCACTTTCAATGTGAAAAGATTGCGGTTGTGCAGAAGCAGAAACATCTATTTCCTTGAGCAAATTGCCCTCTTGGTAAATGTGGACTTTCATACCTGGTGAGCCTGTCAAAAAAAATATAATTGAGGCAGACAGTAAAAGCACTATTAAAAATGTGATAATCCAGAACTTGTTTGACTTCATTTTGCGATTCCTTGCAAAAGTGATGTGTTTATTGTATAACTACAGATGCATGCTGTCAACTTTTAAGGTACTTTATTTGCGTAAATTACTAAATTTTATGTAATCAGTCGCAACCTGATTGTTTAATTATAACGAATCGACATTTTAGGTGGCTTTTGAGACCGATTTCGATTGACATTGAACTTATAAAAATTTATAATATTCTACAAAATAGTTTGTGAATATATCCAACTATTTTCAAGATGTAGTAGAAAATATGGATTAAAAACAATTTAAAGAAAAATTCCATAATTCAACAGTATTTTTATGTAAGGAGGAACAAGAAAATGAAGAAGAGAAGTGTGGTTGCATTGATTTTGGTGCTGATGATAGGTGTTACTTTGATTACAGCATGTGGCGCAGATGGTCCACAAGGAACAATTCCCGGCGGAGCAACACAACCAGGAGATGCACTAGAAGTTAATGAAGTACATATCGGTATGCTTGCACCCCTCCAAGGACCTGCTGCCTATTTTGGAACATCAGTTCAAAAAGGTGCGATGCTCTACATTGATAATTTTAATGCAAGAGGCGGTCTACAGATCAGAGTAACTGTCAGAGACGAAGAAGGTGATCCGGCGCGTGCGGTTATGATGTATCACGACCTTTATGATCTGGGTGTTACAGCGATTATTGGATCTGTAACATCAGGGCCAACTATGGCGGTTGTGCCGGAGGCATTCAATGATGGTATGCCTATGATTACAGCATCATCTACACATGCGGGTGTTACTGTCAACCAAGACACGGGAGAAGTATTCACAAACATGTTTCGCTCATGCTTTATAGACCCGTTCCAAGGGGTTAAAATGGCAGAATTTGCGGTAGAGGTTCTAAACGCACAAACGGCGGCAGTCCTTTTTGCGCACGACATTGACTATTCAATTGGGCTTAGAGATGCTTTTGTTGCACGTGCGGATGAAATAGGTCTTAATATAGTGCACGAAGAAACATTTTCTGATGAAGCTCCGGATTTTACAGCTCAACTCACAAACATTGCGGCAGCAAATGCAGATGTTGTATTTATTCCGGTCTACAACAGACACACAGCACTTATTGGGCCCCAGAGTGTGGCGGCTGGACTTACGTCCACCATGCTAGGTGCTGATGGATGGGCTGGTACACTTGATGCGATCGCAGATCCTTCAACGGTTGAAGGGGCATTCTACTTGACAGGGTTTACATACGAGTCGGAAGAGCCGCACATTGTTGAATTTATCGAGAGATTTTTAGAAGTAAATGGTATAATGCCAAATATGTTTGCGGCGCAAGCATATGATGCGGCTTCAATCCTTATTGCGGCTATCGAAAAAGCTATTGCGGATGGTCTGGAGCCGGGGTCAGCTGAATTTAAAGCGGCTACAATCTCGCATATGGCGGCTACGGACATGTATGGAGTGACCGGGCATATTACTTTTGATGAATTCAACAATCCTCAGAAGACAGCATTTATTTTACAAATCATTGATGGTCAAGCAAGATTCTGGGGAACATTCTAATTCTAATAGGGATTTGTGAGTGAGGATAGATGTGTTATCCTGCCTTTCCTGTATGTATCACGACCTTGAGAGGTGTAGTGCCTCTCAAGGTTCGTTTAAATCTAAAAGACAAACCAATCAAGGAGGATAGCATGTTAGTAGTAAGTCAACTTGTAAATGCGCTTCAGCTAGGATCAATTTACGCGCTTATTGCACTTGGTTACAGTATGGTTTATGGTATCATTAAATTGCTTAACTTTGCGCACGGTGACGTGATTATGGTCGGGGGATATGTTGCTCTATTCTCCTTGGCGGCAGGGTTGCCGCCTGTTGTGGCGATGGTTCTTGTTGTTGCGGGATGTACTGCGCTTGCTGTACTTATGGAAAAGCTTGCATACACCCCTATAAGGACTGCGCCCAGAATTTCAGTTCTTATAACAGCGATTGGTATTTCCCTCTTGCTTCAGAGTCTGGCACAGTTTTTTTTCGGGGCGAGACCTCGTCCGGTGCACATACCCTTTCCGTCAGGGAGCCTGACAATAGGCGAAATTTCGCTTGCGTATCCTATGCTAATAACCATAGGTGCGGCTGTTCTCGCCATGCTTGGTCTTAATTACATTGTCCATAGGACAAAATTGGGCAAGGCAATGAGAGCGGTGAGTGAAGATACACAGGCGGCGCAATTAATGGGCATTAATGTAAATAATGTAATTACATTCACATTTGCAGTAGGAGCGGCACTTGCGGGTATTGGTGCTATGCTTTATTTTGTGCGCTTTCCTCAGGTAACACCGACTGTAGGTGCTATGCTTGGTCTCACGGCATTTATTGCCGCCGTTTTAGGTGGAATTGGCTCAATTCCTGGAGCTATGCTTGGGGGATTTGCAATTGGTTTTCTCGAAGTATTAGTCAACGCTGTGGGTCTGTCCAGATGGACAGATGGCGCAGTTTTCCTCGTGCTGATTATCATTTTGCTTGTCAGGCCTGCAGGACTTGTCGGCAAGCAGATGATTGAAAAGGTTTAGGAGGGGAGCAATATGGATCGAATAGGATTGAAAATGCCCGTGCGCTATGGGATAAATACTGCTCTGATTATTGCATTTTTAGTGGGCGGGTATTTTCTAACTCAAGGCGGAGCGCTCACTCGTGCACAAAACAATATGATTATCCAAGTTGGTATTTTTATTATACTGGGAATCTCTCTCAATCTTCCAGCCGGATACCTGGGTCAACTACCACTTGGTCATGCGGGGTTTATGGGAGTTGGAGCCTATGTTGGCGCAATTTTCTGGCGATCGGGAGTAATGTCGGGTTATGGTTCGGTAATAGGTGGACTTGCGGCCGCCGGACTTGCAGCGGCAGTTTTCGGTATTATTATTGGCATACCGGCACTGAGGCTGCGTGGTGATTATTTGGCTATTATCACACTGGGTTTCGGTGAGATTATTCGTGTTTTAATTAACAATCTGCCGTCAATAACCGGTGGTGCGCAGGGTCTGCCGCAAATACCCAGGTATACAACATTTTTATTAGTTTATATTTGCGTGATCATCTGCTGTGTAGTTATACATATGATGATGAAAAGCCGTCATGGACGGGCTATACTGGCTATTCGCGAAAATGAAATTGCAACGGAGAGCATGGGCATCAGCACCACCTACTATAAAGTAATGGCTTTTGCAATGTCTGCTTTCTTTGCGGGTATTGCAGGCGCTTTGTTTGCAGGAAATGTCGGTATTCTCGTGCCTGGGAATTTTGGGTTTATGAGGAGCATTGATATTCTCATGATTGTTGTTTTGGGTGGCATGGGATCTATGATGGGCTCAGTTATAGGGGCTGTAGTCCTAACCAGCTTGCCGCTGCTTATGCAGGAACTAAACGAGTTTAGGCTGATAATTTACGCATTGCTACTAATCCTCGTTATGATTTTCAAACCATCAGGACTTATGGGAACATATGACTTCTCGCTGAGTCACCTCATAGGAAAAGCCGGAGGCTGGGCATCCAAGACAGATAAAGAGGGAGGTGCGAAAAATGACAACCCATGATCCGAGAATTGCCTTCATACCGGAACGGGATAGGCACAAAATACCTGTTATGGAATGTAGAGGGTTGGGAATCGACTTTGGCGGACTTACTGCTGTGGATGATTTTAATATTACAGTCGCACCCACAGAGATTGCGGGGCTAATTGGGCCTAATGGTGCAGGAAAGACAACGATTTTTAATCTGCTGACGAAGGTTTACAAACCTACCCGTGGCGCAATGTTTATCAACGGGCGCAACACAAAGCATATGAATACCATAAAGGCTAATAAGGAAGGTATTGCAAGGACATTCCAAAATATAAGACTATTTAAAGAACTAACTGTTTTGGAAAATGTGCTAATTGGACTTCATAATGAGATGGATTATAATCTTCTTGACTCAGTTTTAAGATTGCCAAAATATTGGAGGGCTGAAAAGGTTGCCAGGGGCAGAGCCTATGAACTGTTGTCAATATTTAACATGGAAGATGATGCAAATCGAAAGGCGGGATCATTGCCATATGGTTCTCAGCGCAGACTTGAAATAGTAAGAGCTTTGGCTACAAATCCATGTATATTACTATTAGACGAACCAGCAGCAGGCATGAATCACTCGGAAACTAGTGAACTGATGGAAAACATCAGAGAAATAAGAGACCTGTTCCAAATTGCAATTTTGCTTATTGAACATGATATGAATCTTGTTATGGGTATTTGCGAAGGTATTGCAGTATTAAACTATGGAAAGCTAATTGCAAAAGGTACACCTGAAGAAGTCCAGAATAACCCGGTGGTTGTTGAGGCTTATCTCGGAAAGGAGAGGGAAGATGCTCATAGTTAATGACATTGATGTTTTCTACGGTAGTATTCATGCAATAAAGAGCGTTTCCTTTGAGGTGCAAAAGGGTGAAGTTGTAACGCTTATTGGCGCCAATGGAGCGGGGAAAAGTACTATCTTAAAAACAATTTCCGGACTGCTTAGGAGTAAGAGAGGGAGCATATCATTTTTAAATTCCGATATTGGTTCGGTTGCGCCGCACAATATTGTAAAGAAAGGTCTTGCGCAAGTTCCGGAGGGGCGACGTATTTTTCTTAAGATGAGTGTTCAGCAAAATCTTGAGATGGGTAATTACACTCAAGACAAGGCTACCATGAATGAGCGTATGGAAGATGTGTTTAACCGCTTTCCGCGCCTAAAAGAGCGGAGAAAGCAGCTGGGCGGAACTCTTTCAGGTGGAGAGCAACAAATGCTGGCTATAGGCCGTGCGCTTATGGGCAAGCCTACTCTTTTGATGCTTGATGAGCCTTCAATGGGGCTGGCACCACTACTTGTTGAGCAGATTTTTGAAATTGTAAAAGAATTGAGCGAAACGGGTGTAACGGTTCTGCTTGTTGAGCAAAACGCCCGTATGGCACTGTCTATTGCAAACAGAGGATATGTTCTGGAAACAGGTAAAATTGTTGCTTCTGATGATGCGGAAAAACTACTTGATGATGAAGCAGTACGCAAAGCCTATCTTGGAGGATAGCGCGCAGGCTATAGTCATGAAAGCCTGAAAATTTGATGTAAATACGGGAGAAGATGTGGTGCGAATCTTGGAACATAAAAGAAAAGTAAAAACATAAAAAAAAGCCAAAAGACTATTGAAAGTACACCCAATACTATAGCTGCTGCTGCTTTGCCACCTACAAAGCCCATTCTTTGGGCTTTTAAACCTTGAAAAATAGCGATACTGCCAAAAATCGGTCCGGCAAAGATAAGACCGAGTATGCCGCAAGCTAATGCAATATTTGCACAACTGTTTGCAAGTCGTTCTTGTGTCTGTTGATCTGAATATGAATATTCAGATTGTAGTGATCGTGTTTCTGAAAGGGAAAAACCGCATATGGGGCAGTTAGTGGCAGAATCATCAATGGTTCTGCCGCAATTTTTGCATGAAACAAAATTGCGTCCACCAAAATCCCAATCTGGCTTAGTCGGATTATGCGATTTTATAGATTTTGTATACTCCGCATTTCGCGATTTACAAAATGGGCAAAATTCATCGCCATCGGGATATCTGCCGCCACAACTACAAACCATTATTACCTTCCTTCCTTTTTTTCGTAAATATATCTGAATCTATCAGATATATAATATTATTACCTGAAGCTTTTCTTATCCTATTTGCAACAGCCAGACCAAGATCTTTTTCGCTTGGAAGTTGTGCCAGAATTTTAACGACACCTATTTTGTCTGCACGTCTAAGTGCGTCGAAAAGGTTAGCAGCTTGCGCTGTGAAATCATGACTGTCTCCAAATGTAATAATATTTGGGTGGTCTAAGCCATAGTCATCAAACATTAATGCGGCCATGTCATTATCTAAATTGTTTTTTATGTATTGTGCAGTTAGCTCTGCAGGACCGGAAATTGCGGTGAGCGGAGCCTTTGGAGCATAATGGCGGTATTTCATTCCAGGCGACCGGGGTTTGTCATTGTCAGTATCAAAGGCGACTATAACATTTCCTATTACGGACTTTATTTCATCAAAAGTAATACCGCCTGGACGCAGTATGGTTGGTATATCACATGAGATGTCAAGTACTGTAGACTCCAAACCAACACTGCAATTTCCGCCGTCTAATATATAAGGGATTTTTCCGTCAATGTCATTTTTGACATGGATTGCCTTGGTGGGGCTTGGTGAGCCGGAAAGGTTAGCGGATGGTGCTGCTATTGGACAGCCGCTTGTATGTATGAGCTTCAACGCTGCAGGGTGGTTTGGTATTCTTAACGCTACTGTATCAAGTCCAGCTGATACATTGTCTGGTATTTTGTTACTTTTGCGCATAACCATGGTCAGAGGCCCGGGCCAAAATTTTTTTGCAAGAGGCTCAAAAATTGTGGGTATTGAATCGACCAACTCAGGAACATTGGAAGTTGAGGATATATGGACAATAAGTGGATTATCTGATTGACGTCCCTTGATGCTGAAAATATTTGCAACAGCCATTTCGTTTAGAGCGTTTGCAGCAAGGCCATATACGGTCTCTGTAGGGATTGCAACCAAACCACCCTCTCTAATAGTTTGCGCACAGAGCTCAATATGCTTTAAATTATTAGCATTGAGTATTTTTGTTTCCATAGTCACCCTACGACCTTTCCGAATACATGTAAAGAGTCGTACTCGTGAACTAAAATAGGCTCATAGCATGGATTTAGTGAAATAAGCTTGCCCTGACCTAGTTTTTTTATATATGAATCGCCATTTAGTGCAAAGATTCCAACTTCTCCAATTTCGAGTGTTGTCTGTTCCTTTATGAAAACGACCTGATTATCAACAAATCGGGGTTCCATACTATCGCCGCTAACTCTGACGGCGAAGCTTGCATCGCCAGGAACTGTTTTGTCAACATCAAGTTCTGAAAAAGAATCGTTGTCAAGAAATGTTCCTGCACCGGCTGCAACGGGTGTATCATAAAGTTTAATGACTTTGTGCGAGAGACTTGTATGGCTGATACTCTCAGGTTCTGAGAATAGTGGATTTGAAGAAAGGATGGAAATATATTCCTCAACACGACCCTTTCCAAGAGCGTTTAGTTTTGTAAAATTGTGAAACTCGGTATTTATGTTACGGAATGTACGCTGAATATCCTCAATGCCATAATATTCACACAGCAGTAAAAACTGCTGTATAGTAGGTGATGACACTCCATTTTCCCAGTGGGAGACGACCTTGAAAGAACAAGGCTTATCGGATAATCGGCTGATATATTCGGCGACTTGGGATTGTGTGTGTCCTTTTCCTTTTCTTAGATAAGCAAGTGTTGCTCCATAGTTCATGACATCTTCCTCCGATTTCTATTATATACCTCATGCAGATAAAATGCAAGCGTAGATCTAATATTTTTAGAATTTTCTTGTTGACTTCTAAAAATATTAGAGTTATAATCTTTGCATGGAACTTATTGATAAATTAACAATTTTAACTGACGGAGCAAAGTATGATGCGGCCTGTACGTCTTCCGGAGTGGATAGGCAAGGCAAAACGCTCATGGCAGGGTGCTGTCACAGCTTTTCAGCAGATGGGCGTTGTGTTACTTTATTAAAAGTCCTGATGTCAAACAACTGCATTTATGATTGCAAATACTGTGTAAACAGCATAAGCAGTGATGTAGCCAGAGCGACACTTACACCTGACGAACTTGCAGAACTTACTATACAATTTTATAGGCGCAACTATATCGAGGGATTATTTTTGTCAAGTGGTGTTTTTAAAAATCCTGATTACACTATGGAGCTTATGATAAATGCGCTTGCGATTTTGCGGCACAGGCACAAATTTTTAGGATACATACATGCAAAGGCGATACCGGGAGCGTCTCCAGCACTCGTTTACCGGCTTGGCCTTCTTGCTGATAGGCTAAGTGTGAATATCGAAATGCCAAGTGAAAAAAGCCTTGCACTTCTGGCACCCAATAAGACAAAGGAAGCTATTTTGGCTCCGATGCAGCAAATCAAAAATGCACTTGCAGAAAATAACCAAGCGCTTATGAGTTATAAAAGTGCCCCCAATTTTGCATCAGCAGGGCAAGCAACACAAATGATAATTGGCGCTACAGAAGACACAGACTATAAAATAATCAGTTTGGCATCGGCTCTCTATAAAAAATATGATATGAAACGTGTTTTCTACTCTGCATACATACCGGTGGTGGATAATAGCTTGCTTCCGGCAGTTGCGACACCCCCGCCGCTATTGCGCGAACACAGGCTCTATCAAGCTGATTTTCTTATGCGGCAATATGAGTTTACTTCAGACGAAATTCTTAGCGCAGACACACCGACCTTAAACCCATATCTCGACCCTAAATGTAACTGGGCAATTAACAATATGCACTTTTTCCCCGTAGATGTAAACAAGGCATCTATGCGAGAGCTCTTACGGGTGCCAGGTGTTGGACCAACGGGAGCACGTAGAATAATTATAGCTCGTAGGGAAGGCAGACTTGGTATTGATGAGTTACGGAGGATCGGGATTGTATTAAAGCGAGCAAAATATTTTATACTCACAAAAGACAACCCTACAGGACTGCGTTTGGATAAGGACTTGACAGTGCGTGCACTTATAGATCCAAAAATCTTTAGTTTTGGCACTGAGCAGCTCTCTTTATTTAATGATATGCAAATAACTCCGTCATTGCCGAAAGATGGGTTGCTGTCTATAGGCGAAGCAGTAGAGGAGGCTGTGTTATGTCTGGCATCAGGTCTTTAGCAATTTCTACAGATGCTATATATGTGTATGACGGCTCATTTAACGGATTTTTGTGTTGCGTCTACGAGAGCGTCTACAGCAGTGCAAAACCAATTGCTATCGTAACTTTTGAAGATGAGCCCATAACGCTTTATGACGTGCGCGTGATTGAAACAGATTTAGAAAAAGCCAAGCGAGTACTGCTATCTATTCCAAAAAAGATTTCATGGGAGGCAAAATGCCTGGTTGAAACAGTATTTCTCTCATGTCTTGCGCAAAAGGAACTGCTGATGTTGCGCTTTTTGTTAAAAGGATACCGTGAGGGACCTTGTGTACTTACGCAACTTGGAAACCCAGATGTGGCCCCTATTTTAAAAGCAGAGCGGCATCTTTTGGGTGAAGCGCACCTTTTGAAAGGTTTTGTTCGATTTTCTGACTATGACGGCTGGCTTGCAGGAACTATTACCCCAAAAAATTTCATTCTACCTTTTATTGCAGACCATTTTACCCAGAGGTTTTCTGAGGAGAATTTTATGATTTTTGATAAAACGCACAAGGCGGCTCTAGTATACCAAAATTACTGCAGGGAAATTATATCTGTCGATAACATAGAATTACCGCCTCTATCGGAAGATGAGAGCCTATATCAGAAGATGTGGAAAAAGTTTTACACCACAGTTTCCATTCAAGCAAGAGAAAACCCTAAATGTCGCATGACCCACATGCCTAAACGTTATTGGGAGAATATGCTTGAAGTGCAAGACTTGTTGGGTGAGTGAAAGTGGAAAGTATCGTGGAAATTGCGAGTATGCGCAACTTGCGCTGGTAAATGAAAAGGGGGTGTATCAAAACACCCTACCAAGGAAAAAGATAAAAAAGTAGGCTGGACCCGACAAAACTGTCGCGCCCAGCCTACTTTTTTGGTATAATTTTTATGATGAATAAAAAGAAATACCAGAAAAA
>Ga0209755_10004163_pt1 | contig 17357 bp, 17 predicted proteins | sample TergutCo191P1_FD_187301 | JGI IMG/M metagenome (GOLD analysis project Ga0209755, IMG submission 187301) | Cornitermes sp. P1 segment gut microbial communities from Petit-Saut dam, French Guiana - Co191P1 (SPAdes) (version 2) | ecosystem: Host-associated > Arthropoda: Insects > Digestive system...
CTCATCTTCCCTGATGTAGTTATCAACGATGATTTGCACTTCGTCATTAGATAATAAAAGTAAATTATTGCAATGATTTGGCATCTGTTCCTCCTTATTGTTTTTATTTATTAAAGCCGCCCGATAACATGACGGCTTTTCATTTACTAACAGATGCGTTTGCCGCCGATGGCTAAAGCGCCCTGCTCGTTAAGCGAAAACAACCTGCGCAGAAAATCATCGGTGTTACCGTAAGCGAATCTGTTTTTGTGGGATAAAATTATTCTCTTGCGAGGTTTGCTTTCTCCGCTTCTTCTTACATTGCTTACAGTATTAATCCCGCGTTTTGGTTCAATTTTACAATTCATAATACCCCCTAAAAATTGACCGCCCAAAAAGGCGGTCGTGTTAATTTGCAGATAACGGATTAAGCCGCCATTTCAAGAATAATTTCCTGCGCGTGATGCATAACGGGATCGCCGTCAATGAACCGCGCCATCTTTGTATCTTCGTATGTCGAAGTTTTTCGCTTAGGTTCGGCATTGCTTCTGTAATCGGCTATCGCAGAATATACGCCCCATGCGTTATTTTTTCTGTAGTTTTGCAAATCATCTTTACGTTTAAAAAGATATTTAATTGATTCTTTCACATCGCGGTTTGAGTTCAACTGCCGTCTAGACATATCTCTTGATACAGGAAAAAGATGTTCTAACACTTTGCCGATGTTGACTTTCTTCCCTGCAAGCCGTGACGCAAAAGCTTCAAGCTCATGGAAATATTTTGACGCGGCTCCCATTGTAAGCAAAGCTTCGTTTTTACGCTGTTCCATTAGCGATAAATGCCTGATTGATATTTTCCGCTTCGCAGTATTGAGGGCGGCTGATAACGTGTTATTACAAACCACTCTTATTCCTGTCAGAAATATTTGCAAACATGCGGAACCGTCATGCGCGTTAGAGAGGCAGAGATAAGGCTGGTATTCATCTTCGACAATTCTTCCTTTAGGCATATTTACCAACATAAACACACGCCGTCCGTTAAAGAGAGAACCCGCTGTTTCATAAGTGCATTTAACTTTCCCGTTTCCGATAAGCTCGTCAGCAAATTTGAATACGTCACGGTTTTGCGCGATTTGGTATCTTTCTGAAACAAGCCCTAAAACTTCTTTAGTATCGCTCCGTACATTTGCGAAATAACCGGGAATCGGTACAGACCAGTTTGTCGCAGTATAAACCGGAGTTTGTTCTACAGTCCATGTAAGCTTTGCTTCTTTGATCGCTTCATCGGATGTGAGAACGCCGTCTAATACAGCTCCGATACCGTGCCAAGGGACTTCACTCCTGCCTGAAAACATATAATCATTTTCAAATATTCCGTGCATAATTTTCCTCCATAAACAATTTAAAATTTAAAACCGTCCGTTCTGTCGGCTCTTTAAAAACAAATAATGATTTAATTATTTCCCTAGAAAGTAGGAATAAGTGTTTCCGTTTCTTCAATGCTTTCCATTGTTTCCTTTTCATTTAACATTTTGCTGTTTTGCTTTATTTCAGGACGGAACTCTACATGTTCAGCGACAATAGTTATTCTCGAGTGCGATTTCCCTTCTTTGTCATTCCAGCGGTTTTGTTTTAAGCGACCGACAACACGCACGCCGCGCCCTTTCTTGCCTTTAGCGGAACAGGCTTCCGCAAGCTTCGCCCATGTTTCCACATCGAAAAAGTTTACTTCTTTTTCAAAATTAGAATCATTCTCTTTTTTGTAGTACCTGTTAGACGCAATTGTAAAAACGCAGGCTGAAGTTCCTTTAGTCGTGGTTCGGGTTTCCGCGTCTTTGACTAAGTTTCCTTCAATCAAAATTGAGTTTAGGTTATTCATAACTTTCTCCTTAAAATAAATTAACCGTCAATACAAACGGTTTTGGCTTTCAAATTAATAATATATATGCGAAATATTTATTGATGCGATTATTGTAAAAAATAAATTCTTTAAAAGAATTAACTTTACCAAGCCATACTTTGTATACCTATTACTGGACTGGGTCTAAATGGGTCGAAGCGCGCGATACAATAGGCGGTATAAATAAAGCATTGGAAAATTTTACTGACAGTGTACTGAACGGAAAAATAGAATTCCGCGCAGACGCGTCGGCGCTCACACTGCCCGCTAATTCTAACCTTAAGAACACTCCGTCTGCTGCTTCTAATGATATTACCCTCGCAACTACAGAATACGTAACTCGCGCCTTTGCAAATCTTCTCAATAAGAATGAAGTGGAATTCACAGGCAAAGTCACATTAGGGAGAGGAAGCCAGATGGAATTTGTCGATTTCAATAATTCTGATTCTCTAGTGAATTTATCTACTTTGAATTCATATTGTGAAAATGTACGCAGTAGTTTAGACGCTGCAAAATCTAATAAAGATCATAATCACACCTTAACTTCATTACATATGGCTCATATTAATGGAGGCACGGTTCTTAAACCTAGAACAGACGTTTTAAATGCGTATGATTTTCTACCTTTAGTAGAAAGTGATATACCCGGTTTAAATGTATCGAAATTGACTAACGGTACATTACCTGTCGTGAGAGGCGGAACTGGTTTGAGTATCTCCGCAGATACAGCAAGACATAGACTCCCGTATATTACCAATGCCGCAACTCCCGTGACAGCATTAACAAACGTAGCCGCAGGAGCTTTATTTTCAATTGGAGCAACATCTGCTCCTCAATTTGGTACATTGCCTGTTGCACAGGGCGGGACTGGGGCGACATCGTTAAAAAACGCAAATATAGCGACTTTGAGTGATGTGGATAACAAAACGTTTTATGTGCATAATGTCATGTTTAGATCAAGTTATGTACCATCTTCTGGTATATTTTCTGTAATTGCGACATTACAAATATATAGCAAAGATGCGAATATTCTTACTAGTCATGGATCAACAGCTGTCAATAAAATGGATAGTTTAACGAGTTATTTATTTAATAGACAGTGTCGATCTTCGGAAACAATGTATCCTGCTTGTGGATCTATACGAAAATTAACATCTTCTGATGCAACTTTGACAGTAGTTGGTTTATTTTCTTCAGATGGTATTTCTATACATTGTGTAGTTTCGTCGACGTTGGGTTTTATATCTACAGAATCACTAGGATCATCAAGTAATACTTCTTTTTGCAATATAACAAATCTATTTAATAATTAAAAAACTGTCTTTTACGAGGAAAAACCAACTTGTCACTCCTAGGCATCGCCTAGGAGTTTTCTATCAAACAACTTAATAATTTAACACTAAGGAGACCCTATGTACGCAACTTTTGGAGAGTTAGTAGAAGATATGATATTAAAACCTAACGAAGCGAGGAAACAAGCCGAGTTCGAAGCTGTGTATCCACAGTTCGTTGATATGGAGCAGTCGGTGTCCATCATGGAAGAGTGCCTAGAAATGATGGAAGCTTGTTCCGATTTATCACTGTACGAAGCGCAGTACGAATGCGCCGAGGCTTTGGCTTTCGAGGGAGAACGGTGGGATAAGTTTAAAGAGGGCGCTAAGAAACTGTGGCTGAAAATTATTCAGGTAATCAGAAAAATCATCAATTTTATAGTGGAAGTAATAACCTTCCCGTTCAGATTAATTAAAGGATTAATAGAGAAGAAAAAATTAAATGATTTATTAAATAGTGCAAAATGTAGATTATTTGATAAAAATATGAAAGTTGAAAATTGGTATGCGTCAGAAATAGGTGGCAATTGTGCCAAAATTCAACAATTTTCAATTGATGTCCTTGAACGCACAAAAAGAGACGCTATGTTTTATAAACAAGATTTGCATGAGTTTAATAATATACTTTTCGAATGTGCAAAGGGATATACAGACAGAGCTATTCAACGTTTAGAAAAATTAGAAGTCAACAAACGCAATAACGATATCATTACATTTGATAAATCATATAATAATCTTATAGAAAATATTAAAAATGAAAAAGGAAGACCGCATACGATATCAGGACCAGAAGCAATTCAAAATCTTGAAGTTCTGATTTCTATAACGCAAGAAATTTATAAAGTTGAAAAATCATCTAATGATTTAAAACCATCACTTATTGCTTTAGATAAACAACTTAAAGATATTATATCTATGATAGAACAGATAAAAGAACCTTTTGATAATATGTCAGATAATGTTAAATTTTCATTAAATAAAACTTTATATATTATTCAAGAAGGTATATCACAATTATTAAGATTGAATAAAGAAGTTGGTACAATATTCTTAACCATTAATCACAGTATTAATAAAATAAAAGAAGCCACTACTCATCAAAAAGATGCATCGTTTTTTAAATCAATAAACACCATTGATCATATAGGAGGAATTCCAGTCATTGCAAATACTGCTTTATTAGCATACGCGACAGAAGGTAAAGGTCCAGGTGCAGCTATTTATACATCGTCAGAAATAGTGGTGTTAAATCGACAAGGAATTTTACCAAATGAATTTTTAAATAAGTTTCCAAATGGTGTTATTATAATAGAGACTCGTATAAAAGATTGGAAAGATTCCAAACCATCGTGGTATTATTGGATATTAACACATGAATATGGACATCGTGTTCTTCGAAATAATTTATTAAATAATGCTAAACGAGGAATTAAAAGAAACAACGGAGATGAAAAAGAATATTATGATAATGAAATTCTTGCCGACGATATTGCTGACAATATAAGTAATATATCACGTCAAGAGATGTACAATATAATTAATGATCTTTACGATAATTGGGAAAATGAAGTTGATAAATATACTGGACAAAAAATAAAATTTATTGGAAAAGATTCAATGTTAAAAGAATTAGCATTAAAAAGATTTAAAATAAATATATAAAAGACTAAATCAGAAAATTTTATTTAGTCTTTTATAAATGATTTCCAATTAGATATGCAATACCCGACGATGGTTTAGGTGACCATTCTGGCCAAAATAATTCATAATATTTTCGATTCTCTCCAAATTTTTGTAACACCTGTTCGCGTTGATCTTGATGTGTTAAATGAGAAAACTTTTGATCGTTTTGTTTTAAATCGTTATAAATACTATTGAGATCGGCAATTAATTTGTCTGTCGAATTATTTCCAATAAGAATTTCCATATCATACCTCCTATGATTATAATAAACCCTATGGTTGAGCTTGGGGTCTCAACCATAGGTAGTGTCTATGTGGTGACACTATGAAAAATGATTCAAGAGGGTTCAAACTCTTTTCTCATTATAATAATATATATTTCAAAACCTGTTTTGATACAATATTATATCAAATACACAGATGTTTGTCAACGCTACGCAATGTCTCACGTTAAATGTATTTACAATAATAACAAAAACCCTCTCTCCAATTGGAGAGAGATTTAATTTTATATATTTATAAATTTATAGTTGATATATGTCGAATCGCATAACTATTACTATTTATACCAAAACCTGTTGCCAAACTTATGGTATTTGGACCACCATATGCATTCAATTGTTTTCTAACAACAAATACCTCGTTATTCATTGCAAATATACCAAGAATAAGGTGACCAACACCTTGTTCTGTTGAAAAATGTCCAGAAGCTGGTAACATATTACCCGCGGATGTATTATTGTTGGAAACTAAAAGAGAAATTAAACCCGATACTTGATATTCGCCTTGAGCATGTGGATTTTCAGCAGGCAAAGTCAGACTACTCGATACGATACTAAAAACTATACTGGCTGAAGATCCGCTACCTCCGCTTAAATTATTTATAGATAAAAAAAGTAAATATCTTTGTCTACTATTTAAGTGAGTCATTTTGACTAATGCATTATTATCTGTACTTTGACTTCCTGTTACTAACGGACACGTATTGAAAGTTTTTGTTCCGTTAATTGTTTGATTTACTGAACCTGTTTGAACGAGTCCATTTAAATTATTTGAACCGGTTCCACCATTTGCTACAGGAAGTATATCAAGAGTATCACCAAGTCCCATTCTATTTCTTAGTCCTTGAAGAGATATATGCCCAGTTTTTGCCCAATTTGATGTTATTAATGCAATATATAAAGATGATGAAGGTTCTCCTCCCAAATCGTTTGGTGTTAATAATTGCATTAATCCGTCTGTACCTTCGACTTTCGTTCGACCAGTCCCGCCCTGTGCAACAGGCAATATACCAAATTGAGGAGCAGATGTTGCTCCAATTGAAAATAAAGCTCCTGCGGCTACGTTTGTTAATGCTGTCACGGGAGTTGCGGCATTGGTAATATACGATTAGCTGTGCTGTTAGCTGCAACCTCACCAATAACATCTTTTCCAGTTGTGTAAAGTATACGTGGGGTAAATTTCATTCAATATACCCTATCTAATTATGTGTTAAAGGTGTATTCGTATAATATTTTTTATTGGATTTTCGCAAATATAGCGAGGGGCATTTTGCCCCTCGTTTGTTATATATAGTTTTATTCTCGATAATATTTTTTGTACATCCAATTAAACCATGTACAATCCGATTCCAAAAGAACGGATTCGTTTTTATGGGTTTTACCTTCTAATACGTTCTGTACAATAGTTGTATTTTGAAGAACTTCGCTAATTAATTTTGTATTTTCTTTATTAATACCAAGCAATCCTTTACATTTATTTCGTAACACTCTGACAGCCTGAATCAATAATTTTTTTACTTCATCTGGTATTTCTTGTATAGCTTGTCTGCCAAAATACATTTTGGAACAAGATATCCACATTAATAAAAAATAATCTAGGATATATGGAACTCCATATATCCTAGATACCAAACTTAACAAAGTTCACCCTTTTTCGCGTAAAAGGCGATGGTCTGTCTGGAGACATTAATTCTGGATTTTTGTCGCATTCTTTTATTTGTTTATTCCAGTCTCTTCTTCTTTTCCAATCAATAACATTTTCTATTATTCTCTGGAAAAGATTGGGTTTCTTTCCATCTTTCTTTTCGTCACTCATATCATACCTCCTATAAATCTATAACCACTTTCTTTCCATAAGATAGAACGAGGCTATTACTCCCTTCTATATTATTGACAAAGTATACTTCGCATTTTAATTTTTTTTATCTCCGATTCAATCAATTTCTGTTTTTCTATTTCAGATAATTCATCGAAATTTGGATTTTCCATCTTTGCATCTGCCAACGCAATTTGTCTTATCTGCTCTTCAGGCATTGTCAATATGGTAGACGCCACGTTAATCATAAATACCTCCTAAAAATTCCCCGCTCCACACGGAGCAGGATTTATTTTATTTAATTATTATTCAATATTTTTTCATCCTCATTCTCTTTAAACACTTTAATCCACCATTCAAATGTATCTTTCAATTTAGGCATTTTATGAGGGAGTTCAGGATCGATATGAGATATATCATTATTGCTAATGTCTAAATTTTCAAGATTTGTCAAATTTGTAATCCATTCAGGGAGTTCTTTAATCCATGTGCTATGCAGGTTAAGAAATTTTAGTTTTGTTAATTTGCCGATAAAATCAGGTAATTTATACAACCTGTTATGCTCTATAACCAATGAAGTTAAATTCTTTAATTCCGCTACAAATTCAGGAACCTTCTTAAAGCCGTTTATTTGCAATTCTGTAATTGATTTTAGATTTTTTATTGTTTCAGGATAGAAGTTTGCTGGCAATTGCGCGTCACTTATTATTGATAATGATTGCAATGATTTTAAGTTACCGAATGATTCAGGTAGCGTTTTTAATCTTGTGTCATAAATATAAAAAATCTTTAATGAAGAGAGATTGCCGAATGAATCAGGGAGCTTCTTAAACCATGAGCTTCCTGAAGGAGTATAATTATCGTATTCCGTTAAATAAAATTCTTCAAGAGATGAAAGATTTCCAAAGGTTTCAGGCAGAGTTTTTAAGCGATTGTCATCTAATGTAATTCGTTTTAAACTTTTTAAATTATCAATAGAATCGGGCAAACTTGTCAATTTATTTATACTTAAATCAAGTATTTTTAATTTCTTAAAATTGCAAAACCAGTCAGGCAACTTATTCAGATTGTTACATGATAAATCTAATTCTTCAAGCCAGTTTAACTCCGCTAATTCATCAGGCAGGTTATCAAGGTAAAGCAATGACAAATTAAGTTTCTTTATATTGCCTTTCTTACAGCGTTTAATACGGCGCAAAGCTTCTTTTGTGTTCAGTTCGAGACATTTATTTGCAAGCGAGGGTATATGACCTGCGTTATCAATATTTCCGACATTAATACTTTTCAGTTTAGGCAGATCTAATATACCCTGCGGAATATCGGTCATATGACATGGATTAAAATATAAATATTCCAATGAATGCATTTTACCGATAAATGACGGAAGCGCTTTTATTCCGATACTGTCAATATTTAATTCTTTAAGATTTTCTAAATTGACAAGAGAGGGCGGTAATTTTTTTATTTCCTGATTAGAGCTGATATCAAATTTTCTTAAATTAACCAGTTCCCCGATCCAATCAGGTAATGCTTTTATTCCTGTGCATGATACTGTCAGGCTTGTTAGCCATTTTAATTTTCTGATTTCTTCAGGAAATATTTTAATATTGGTGTTCCACCCAATTTTTAAACTTTTGCAGCGTGAAATCTTGCACCTTTCAATTCGTTTTAAATCTTCAAGGAATGGATCTTTCTGTAATTTTTTGGTTTTTATATTATTCACAGTTTATTTCTCTTTTTTCTCTCCGTGATTGAATCCGCAATCTGTTGCGTAAATTGGGATGTCTTTGGGGCGTTTAATATCTTGCAATGCGTTGGGTTTTAACTTTTTAATTAGGAACGCTATAATATTTTCTTTATCTTTCATCATTTTTTCTCCTATATAGAAATAATATATATTCAAAAATTATATTGATACATATTATTTGTTATTTAATAAAATGTGATAATAATGTGATATTAATATTTTATAAGAATACGAAATCAATTATATTAATAATTAAAATATCCTTTTTTATATATCAATAATGATTCAATTTTCGTTTTTTCAGGTGAATACACGGATAAGCCTATAGAATCACTTTTAAAACCAAAATCATCTTCCTGATAATCAATAGAATTACTTTTCAGGAAGGATTTTAATTCTGTGAATAGTAACAAAAAAAGGTTTTTTTCCTTATATAGCAGTTCTATTGTATCAAAATATTCTATAGCCTCAACTTTATTATTTGCATCATAAAAAACATGGCAAAAAGTAAAATCATCTGTAGTATTCTTACTAAACTTTGTTTTTTTAAATTCTTTGTATGCGCCTAAAGAATTTCTGATTTCTTCTCTTACAGAGTCGAATTTAATTTGTTCTGTGCCTATATAAGGCAAAAAATTAGTTTTATACACGTCCTTCCTCCTCAAGTTTTTTAACATATTCTTCTGCTTCAGCAATCGCATCATCGTATTTATCACCAAATTTTTCTCGAATATCTTCAACATCCATTTCAAATGCTTCTCGGAACTTTCCTTGCTCAATTAATTCTTTTTGTTTATCTCTATACTCCTGTGCCTCTTTTGACTTACCGTAACTAGCTGTTTGCTTATGATCTTCCTTATCCATTTTAATAGCAGGTCCATCATTGTAAGGCAAATTATTAACTTTGTCTGCTGGCATATGATGAACTTCATGGGTTTCGCCATCACTGCTTTTTTTTACATCTGAATAACTGCCTCCTTTTTTCTCTTTATCTTCGTTTTCTTGATTTTCATTAGAATAATTTCGTACCCCTTCAGGAATTTTTAAGAGTCCTGAAGGTATTTCCGTCCCTTTTCTTGAAGCATCATTTTTAGTTTCGCCTTTTTCAGTCGTTTCTTTATGAAATTCTGTTGCCATCAGTCCATATCCCCCTATCAATATATATTTTTTCCCATTTTTTTAAAAAATCAGCATCTAAATCACTCTCAGTTTTTGAATATTCAATTATTAATGCATTAGTTATTTGTATTTTATAATTTTCATCAAAAATATCAATACTTGGGTTTATATTTTTTTCAAAATGCCTTAACCAAACATCATCTATCTCTTTATTTTTATCTACAACTTTATTATCTACTTTATACATCTCTTTAATAATCCATGTTATAGGATTAATATTTTCAATAGTATAATCATTTGATAAATATTCAATAAGATTTAATTTAAATTTAATTGGAAAAACAGATTTTCTTATTCTATTTCTTAATTTGAAAACATTAATGTTTTTTATTTCATTAAACAAAGGTGAGAGAATATACTCTATTATATCTTTTTTTAATATTTCTGTATCATCAGTATTTAATATTTTATTATTATAACAATACCGTCTTTTTTTATCCTTACCTTGATCCTCTTTATCTTCGTTTTTTTCATAATAGTCTATCACTTTACATAATACAGGTTGTATCCAATCATTTTGATAAACTGCTGCCACACCAAGGGGAAGTTTTGAAATTTCAATAATTTGATTGTCATTTAGATTTGCTGATTTTCCAACAAAAATTCTATCAGATGAATCAGGAAGACGCATAATTATTTTGGTATTAGTATTCCGTATAACTGACATATCCATCAAACATGGTGATTGATCGGCTATAATAAATCCTTCTCCATATGTCCGCATTTCGGCAATAGCGTTAGCAAGCATTTCTACTGATTTTCCCAGCAGATTAGCTGACTCACTGCTTTGCTCAGTTGAAGTTCGTCTTAAAAGATTGTGCGCTTCTTCAAGGACAGTAATATGCTTTAATTCTGTATTAATATCTCCACTTGTCATACGGTACTCTTGAAGCCTCATTACTAATAAACCCATTATAAGCGCTTTTGTTTCTAATGATCCAACCCTGCTCAAATCAATAATGACATTTTTATCAAATAGTTCGTAATTTGGAATATCATCATTTGTAAAAATTAAACCATTAATACCATTAGTAAGTGATTCTAAACGAGTTATTAAGGCTCCTTTATAATTACCTTTATTTTCATCCGAATAATCAGAACGATCAAGAATATATTTCACATTTTCAACTACATCAATAAATGAAGGATACAAAACAGGATTATATTTATTGATTGATTTCTTAAGATCCCAACCCGCCTCTTCGTAAGATTTTTCTACAGCATTTTTTAAGATAGCAGGCATTGCTGCATACATTGGCCAGCATACGTTAAAAATCTCAATAAGCCGATCAAGATGTTCCAAAATATGTATATTCCTGGATGGGTTCCCTCTGCCGTTGGGAAAATAGAATGGATTTATCCGTAATAACGGACTTAGTTCAGGATTTGTTCCGTAAACCGATATATCAGTTTTGTGGCTAAAAGCATGTTTATATTCACCCTTTGCCGGTTCTATTACCAAAAAAGGAATCTTTTTTTCATTAAGTCGTTCTAATAAATGGTATATAGTATTGGATTTACCGCTGCCTGTAGTACCTGTAATAAAAGTATGGGATGCCAATGATTTTTCACTAAGCATGATAGAAGGTTGATTTTCTTCAACCATGTGCATATGATACGATTTTCCAAGTAAGATATCACCTTTATATTTTGAAAATGTTACAACTTCTCTGCCAAATTCGGCACATTCAAGGACAAGTAATCCAGAAATTGATTTTTTTGGAAATGCTATTATATCGGAAAGTTCAGTTGTTGAGATATTATATGTTGGAGTAATAAAACCGCCAAAAATCGGATGTGTAAAATGAGTAAGATATTCAATTATATCCTGAAAAGATTCGTTTTCATGGTTCCATGTATTTATAATAGGCGGTTCTATATATGATTCATCGCCTTGAGTTAAGGATTTAAGGAAATTAGCGACATTAATGGTCACGGTAGGCGATTTAGCGATTATATAAGAAGCGCATTTCCAAAACCCAAGAGCCATCCCATTGTTAATACGTTCAAGCTGTTTTTGTAGTTTTTCCAACAGACCCTTTATAGGGTATGACTGATAATTATAAATAGAATTTTCAGTAGTACCAACAGATATGTTATAATTCTTTCCTTTAGTTAATGCTCTGCTTGAACCTTTACCTTCTGTTTTTGAATGTGAGAAACCGACTTGCGCCTCACCTTTTACTACTTCATTACCTGCGGAAACACCAACTGAAACATTTAAGGTTTTGGTTATTGCAGAATATATATTCTCTGTTTCAGTTAGAGATTCCATCGTACCTTCACTTTTTGTATTAATTCTTCCAATACTGAATTGATTACCTATGTATGGCGTTATGGCTGATGCCAATTCTTCATACCCGTTTTGAATATCTTGAATTTGATCATGTTTTAAAGGCTCCGCGAGAATTAGAATAAAATAATCGTCATCATCGCTCTCTGGTCTTATACCATCAAGAAGTTTTTCAAGTCCTTGGGAAATAAATCGTTCTGATTTTTCAGAAGGAATATTTGACAAACAAGAAATTGATTTTATCTGTTCCTTGTTGAATAATATATTTTCTTTAACATTTTTAATTATTTCTACGTTTGTTCCATTAAAATTACCAATTATTGTGTTCTTAAGTAAATCTATATTATTATCACTAATTTCCTTCATTGATAACTTTTGATGATTTTCATTTTTTAATATAAAGTATAGAGTAGTTTTTTCTTTTTCTCTCTTTATAAGAAAAGCTAAATTACTTTCACCGCCGGCAAATACATTTAATATATTTTTATATTTATCTGTGCGGTGTTCATCTTTTCCATTTACCCAGCGATCGATACGTAAAACTCTAATATTATCAGTTTCATAACTAGATTTTATATCAATATAATTTTCTTGTGCGTCTTGAATCTTGTTGTAGTCTGAAAAACATAAAATATTGTAGTTTTCATTTATTTCATATAAATAATTTTTGTTAAGAAGATAATCAATATTTTTAAGATTTTCTATTTTTTTATTATTATCTGGTTTGCCGTTGTCTGTATTCATTTTATTAATCCTCCTATATTCAGTAAAAAGCGATAATTAAACTGGTTATAATTAAACCTGCGATTACACAATAAATCAATATTTTTTTTCTTTTCTTTTTATGATATAAATAATCAACGACTTCGGAAAAATATTGTAGGTAATTTCTGGAAAAATAACCAGATGCAAAACCTGATGCGAGAAATCTTGCGTATTTATCAGACCATTGCTTTTGCGGTTCTCTTGAGAAAGGTTTCTCTTCCAGTATATTATTTTTTTCAAGTTCATCAATAAGTGTTAAAAGTTCATTTCCGTATAGCATACGATTTTTAATATCATACATTATTTTACCTTTTGCGGAACTAAGGTTTGTATTGGAAAAATATTTATCATAAAGACTGTACATATTTTTTACTCCATATTTTATCATTTAGTTTCTCTTTTTTCTTTTTAATATCATCTATTAAAGTAGATAATCGTTCTAATTGTTTTTCAACTAATTCCTTATTATTATTTAAAATTTCTAGTTCTCCTGAATATCTGTCTATATTTTTTAAAAAAAGTTCGGTTATTTCTTCAATTTTATTACATAAACGTTTTTTAAAATCTGTTATATATTCAAGACGAGCAGAATCAAATATTGTCATTGCTTCTCTTTCTATATTTTCTTTATATTTTTTAACATCTAATTTTAATAAAAATAATGTATACCAATGTCTTGCTAAATGATCTTCTATGTGTACTAATTCTTCTATTTTAATATCATCTCCTACATCTATATCCGGTATGTTTTTTAGAGTTTCTTTTGCTTCATCGTCTATATTACAATTATCGATAAGCGTTTTAATATTTTGGTCATAATCATTCTTTTCTTCTTCAATAAGATCGTTGCTCTTTTTATTAAATTGATTAAATTTTTCTTTAAAGCAATTATTTATTCTATTTAAAACATCTTCATTTCTTTCGAGTATAAATTTATCAGTAAGTCCAAGCCACCATATATCTTTATATATTTTATCTATTTCATTGATAAAACGTTTTCTATCATTCTCACCTAATTCCAGTTTATAAATTAATTTGGATGTTAATTCATTCTTTAAATCCAGATTTATTTTTTCATCAAATATTTCTTTTGCTTCATTTATTTTATTTATTAAATTTTCGCGTAATTCTTTAATGGTTTTTTCAAGTTCTTCTTTTTCTTGTTTTTTTGCTTTATCAAGCGCTTTAATCTTTTTATCAAAAGTGTCAACAACATACTGAATAGCGTCAATTATACTTTTTGCTTTTACTGCCATTGCAAACTTTTTACCATAGTTTTTGATTTCATTTTCTAATGAATATAAACCGGAATTAAGTACAAATAAATCGTCTATATTATTCGTTGTATTTTTTATTTCGTTCACTTTTTTCTCTGCATCTTTAATTAACTTTTCTGTATTATATTTTGAAAGAGCCATGTTATTGTATTTGAAATAACCTGCATTTTCATCTACTAATAAAGAATATTCTAATTTTCTTTTATCATTTTCATCTGCTTTTGTAGCAATTTTATTTTTCGTGGCTCTTGCAACATAGGCGGCTCTTGCAGAAATGAAAAATAAACGTTTATCACTCAGAGGTATTGATATATAGTTATTATCATCTCCATTTTTGTCTTTTTCTTTCGTATTGTTTTGCAAGAGCTTTATTTCTCCTTTTTTAACATCATTAAAACCTTCAATACCTTTCATAATTTCATCAGATGCATTTATTACAAAAAGAGAACGTTCAACGTCAATAGTACTTTTTGACGCGTTTTTCTCAATATTTTTTAATAAATGCATAAGCATGCTGTTTCCAGTACCTTCAAGTTTTTTTGGATTATTTATAAATATTAAAATGGAATTAGTCTGTTCTTCAAGTGCTTTTGTCAATATAGACAAATGATCAATATTATTACTGTCTGTGCCGGGGGTATCATAAATAGTAAAATTAATATCATTAATACAAAGAGGAATAGGATATTTTATTTCAATAATTCCATTAATATAATCTAATAAATTACCAGAATCATCATGGTTAGGAGAATTTGACTGCTTATTAACAATAGTAAGAATTTGTTTTAACTGAATGTGCATAGGTTGAGTGCAATAATTATTAATACATTCCTGAATTAATTTTCTTATATTACTTCCCTGAATATCAGAACGAATAAAAAATGATTTTTCTTTGTCATTCCATTCTATATTAACTTTCCAAAATGAATTATTTGATATAATCTCGAAAGAAATATCTGAATTAACAAAATTATCTACAGATATTATTTTAAACATTTTCGCTGTTACAGATTCTAGCGCCTCAGGCAGAATTTCATACCCTAAAATAGCATTAATCAATGTAGATTTCCCTGTGCTATAAGCACCTACAAAACAAAGATTTATTGTATTATTATCAAGTTTCTTCTTCTTATCTTTAATTTCTTCTATTCTTTCAATTAATTCCTTTTTAGTATCAGTTAAAACGTCATTGTCTTTAGAAGTATTTTCTAGAGCAATTATTGTTTCTTTGGAAAATAATACAATATCTTGATATAGCGATTCCATATCATTTAATTCAGTAAAACCGCCAATAGAAAATGTGATATTATTATTTTTTTTGTTATTGTAATCAATCATATTCTTAAAATCTCCATAATCAAGCTGGGTACCTTGAAAATCAATTATAATCTCATTATATCCATCCATTGATTTTTTAATATCATCAAAGAATTCACTTCCAAGATTTTGAAGTATTATTCCGTTTTTTTCCTTAGAAAGAACGTATTTATGGAGATGGTTACTTCTAGATAAATCAATATCAGCCCAGCCGACACTCGTCCATCTTCTAAAATGCATTTCTTTTAATGCAGGATGATAACGTAATTCAATCTTTCCGTTTTTCATTTTATGATTTCCTCCATATTTATAAAATTAATTAAATTCATATTTCTCCATCCCTTTCAACTCATCCACACACATTCACCTGTTCTGGCATTATACCCTCTTGCCGCAAGCGGACCGTAAGATACTGTTATTGTGTCAAAATTCTTCATTCGTAAAAGAGGGCTTTTCTCAAGCAATGCTTCTGCCGGTTTCGAGTTGAAGCAAACAAAAGCCTGACCGTTTTTTATTTCTCTTCTTATGTATTCTCTGAAATCATCAGGCATTTCTTCCCATATTTCTTTAGGGAATGGATTTCTAAAATAAGTTTGTAATGAACTTAATCTCATTCCCTCATTGGACATTTTTAATTGTTTTATTGCTTTTGCTTGTCGGATTGCTAAGTCTTCCATTTCTTCATGAGCTTTAATTTCCCAATTATTAAATTGATTTACATCCGGTGAGTATCTCCAATTACCTTCATTTAATCCTGATTCGTCAGTTTCAATTTTACAGGTGTATACGCCTGCTTTTTTATTATTACGTTCATATGCCTCGGTTAGATCTCCGTCTACGCAACCCCATTCGTCAAATTCAATATTTGCAGGAAGCGTTATTGAATTTAAAGGGTTTGACATAAAAACTGATGAGCTTATTGATGTAACACTATTAGGTATTGTAATTTTTTCTATACAATTACCGTAAAAAGCTCCATGTTCAATATTTGTAACGCCTTCTTCTATTTCAACTGATATTAGCTTATTCCATTGAAAAGCTGATTCTGGAATATAAGATATACCTGCTGGTATACGTACGCTAATCAGCTTATTGCCTTGAAATGACTCTTTGCCAATAACATTCACAGATTGCGGTATAGTAATATTTCCAAGCTTATTATTACTAAACGCATCATTTCCAATAAAAGCTAATTTTTCCGGTAGTTCTATTTGCGTTAAGCCGCATCGCGCAAAAGCGTTATCTCCAATTTTAGTAATACTTGAATGAAATGTAACTTGCTTTAATGATTTTGCGCAGAATGCAAAATTATTTATTAACTTGACAGATATACCCTCAATAACTTCTGGTATTTCAATTTCATTATTAGTCCCTATATAGTGTATAATACTTGCTTCACCATTAATATTCACGGCAATAAATCCGTTTTCATACAAAATATCTTTTTGGTCTGTGTAACAAACATCTAATTTATCATTGTTACAATATGAATGAATGTAATGTTCAAGATGAATAAATTCTTCTAACAGATTTATATATAGAAATAAATTCTCATCTTTTTCTATCTCGTATAATTTTTGTAATTTAGGAACTATCCATTCCATTTCATTACGGGAATAATAACCCAATTTTGTAGGGTGCAATTTTAATGCAAGAATTATAAACCTTGTTTTACGGATGATTTCATCAGTATGGTCGGTTAACTTGGCGCAGTAATTCAAGGTTGCTTCAATTCCATCTCCGTATTTTTCTTTAATACAATTAATTGTATAATTATAATTATTATTTATT
>Ga0209755_10004164_pt1 | contig 17354 bp, 4 predicted proteins | sample TergutCo191P1_FD_187301 | JGI IMG/M metagenome (GOLD analysis project Ga0209755, IMG submission 187301) | Cornitermes sp. P1 segment gut microbial communities from Petit-Saut dam, French Guiana - Co191P1 (SPAdes) (version 2) | ecosystem: Host-associated > Arthropoda: Insects > Digestive system >...
GTGTTATGAAAATGTAAACTTGTCCATTTAGGAAGCTTAGGATTAAAGAAAGTGTCTAACTTTACCTCGTGGTTGAAGCATAAAGTTCAGATTTTTCATCCACACTTATTTGATTGATATACTTTGTTAAATGAATAATGGTGGAAATGTTATTTACACATTACAGTTTTGTATATCCCATTGAAAGAGATTATGGAAAATTACATGTTGTATTAGTCAAAATTAAGCATTTAAATGTGTTCCATTAAAATAACAATTCTGAACAGTATGAATTATCTACAAATGTTTCAAAACTGTATTGAGACATAAAGTTAGTTGTGCGGGATGTTTGATCTGCTGGTACTGCCCTAGAAATAAAAAATATATGGGCAGTGCATCTGTTTAATGTTATATACCTTGAATTATAAAAGGCTTCTATCATCAGCTTTTCATTTGGGCTTACAGGTTTATGGGATGTGATGCTGTGTAGTTTAGTGGAAATGTTCCACTGAAATGTTGGTACCTACATACCAGACTGCACGATGTCACATCTTAGCAGACCATAATCCTAATATTCATTAGTGTGAGAACCTCACATCTCAAAATGCCTCAGTTTTTGTTGTTTGGAAACTTGGAGTTATTCAAGAATTGTAATTTATCTAATGTCCTACTTACTAAGAATAATTTGTATCCGTTTAACTTATTTCACTCTACTGTGTCTTTGCACGTGAAATAACTGTAATAAAATGTTCACCAAACCCTGAGTCTTGAAATATGATGATGAAGTCTTTTAATCAAAAGTTATTATTGGATGTCCTTGAATTTGCCATCAAATGTGTATAAAGAAAGATCAGCTGATGCCTGTGTTGTTATGGGCATTAGGTGCATCATCTTTGGAGTACCATATTTGTATGAACAGTAATTCATCCACTGTTTTTATAATTTGTTAGTGTTTACAATAGATATTTGCATGAAAGTGCTGTGTATTGTTTTGTATCGTCAGAAATAGGGTTTGTGCCTTATAGAGATAGAGTTCATGCATTTAATCAATACTGATGTTCAGTTTTATCAAGTTTGTCTGAGTTCTGTGCCACAATTTCAGACCTTCACCTTGGAGCTGATACATAAAATAACACTACAGTTCTGATGTTCAGTATTTCTTGAAATTATCAAATAATTTCAAATTTATTATAAAAATAGTATTACAAAATGAAATAGGAGAGTAAGATGAGAACTGCACTCTTCTGGGTTATTACACAGTGAGTAGTGATAATTTCTTACCGATGTTTCAGTGCAACCTATCATTCCCATTGTCAAGGGTTAAGAATCCAAAAAGAAAGCCGTTCATCCTAGCACAGGGTTTTTATAGAGAAGGGTGTGGGTGATGACATGTTCTCTATGTAAACTCTATGCTAGGGTGAACAACTTTCATTTTGGATTCTCGACCCTTGAATGTCATGAAACATCAGTAAGAAATTACCACTACTGGTTGTGTAATAAATACCCCAGAAGAGCACAATTCTTTTCTACTTTGTGGCAGAAGCCTGAAATCATGCATAGGAAAATAAGATGTTCTGCCTTCCTGAATGCCACATTCTCTAATCACATTTCTGTTGTATAGGTAACATATACAAACAGCATGCAGCTTGTGGAAGAACCAAATTTCTTTTACTGTAGTTTTCATTCCTGATGGCCCCTAATCATATTAATCAGTAATTTTACAGATATGAAGCACTGATATTACATGAACTGGTTTTGATGGCAGTGACTTAGATATTTTCAACCAATTATACCTGTGCTTCAATTAATATCTTTTTTTAGTTACAGCTGTTAGATAAAGTTCCAAACATCAGCATCCATCCCAAATTATTTTTTGTCCCTATCACTTACCTATCCAGGATTAGCGACTGTTTTAGTAACTAATTTGTTTTAAATAATATGTATGTGAATTCTGTATGCTATTTTTATCTGATTTGGATGAAATTAAACTTATCCTTCAGTCTGTGCCGTGTGAAGATTTTAAAATTGGTATATATTAATAAAGTTCTTCCCAGTGCTGTGAAAAGTATTTTTCTTTCGTATGCTACTTGTAATCAGTTTTGTAACTTCAGAAATGGATACAATACCGCGCGCACACATTCACACGCACACAACACATGTGGAATACAAAATGTCACTATAGAGGGAATAATTTTCTTTTTCGTTGGTGTGTTCTTGCACATTGAAGGTATTGTGAAGTATTGTCATATGTGAAGCCTGCATCCACTGTGTTTCCTGTGCAGTCCACAGCTTATTGTATGTAAGGGTATCTGAAAGTGCCAACCTCCGGTTTCTAAGTTTGTATCACACTGGATGCAAATGGAACTCATGTCATACAACATTAGTAAATTCTCCTCTAACATATTCTTTTAGCTCTTGCATAGAAAGTAAATTTTTCATGAACTCATTTTAGTGTCTCCCGCAACTAATAGTGCCATTGCTTCAGATCTGGACTCTTAGGAGGTCACATTCTATAACTTGTAAATGGTTTGCTGAATATCTCTTCTAGTACCATCATTGAGAAATTTTCGCCCCGGACAAAGGCATTAAGTAGCCATGTAGTTTTTCAGTTCTCTTAATTCTCAGAAGAATTTTATGAGAATTAATTAAAAATAACAGTCCATATTGTTTATTCAAATCCTAAAGGAGCTGTGATTTTGCATACACTCACTATGCAGCAGACTTGAACAGTGATAAAACTTTCAGCAAAGATTTTCCATCACACAGTATTCACAAAGTACTGCGAAGGCACCTTTATTGTTCAGCTGAATGCATTTGAAAAGTGTACTATGGCCACTTTCACTGTAGTATAATAAACAATGACCAAGTGCCCACAGCTTGGCTCAGACTGCAAGGATAATAACAGTTGTGTCTAGCACACACATACCAAGACCATACCTTCCAAAGCTTGGAGACATAAATCTACTCCCCCATATTTCCCAGTCTTTTTCAACATAAAAATTTTTGTAACGTTCAATAGTATGGCCATCTTAATTTGCATACCTATTATTTGAACAAATGATTGGAGCTGATAATTTATTATGTTGCCATAAATATGGAGAAATGTGTTTTTTGATATGTGAATAATGTACATTGAGAAATAAGACTTTATGTTTGAATGCATTTCTTTTCTTCATTGTGACAGTGTGTATACATTTCAGTTGGAAGATTTCTGTCCATTTCCACTCCTCAGCAAAACTGTGGTGAAATAATGATGAAAAGAGCCAACCTACAAAAATGTTAGTACATGAATTTTGGATGATACAGTGAAACCTGCCTACAGCAGAATTGTAAAGGACTGAAATATATTTTTTTCCTTAATTGCAAGAAGGTTCTGTTTAATACAGGTACTCTAAGTTTAGAACCCTAGAACTGAATGTTTTCTGCCAAAAACAGGATTCTGTTATGCCAAGGTTCCATTTGAGACAGGTTTCACTGTACAATTTTTGTGAAATGTCATGTGGCAGCTTAGTATGTCACTGCAGATTGTAACAAACGCTAGAAAATAGTGCTGTAGAAAAGACTGTGATTAATGAAATTGAATGAAATGAGGTAGTAAATATATTTCATGAACACTTTTACCAAGTCTTCTTGTAATCTCAACATGTGTTTAATTCCTGTTGCTCTGAAATAACAGGGAGGTGCCACAATGAGCAGTAGTCATACTTGGCCATCAAGAACTTCCCTGCACACTATGCACAGATGTTCCATTAGGCAGAATACAATTCTTCCTGTTAAAATTATCACCTTTTTAAAAGTATATATGTAATAGTGGTTTGTGGGTTCTGTTGGAATAAGAATATGAATTCCCGATTAACACCGTCTGGTAACCTGACACCTGACATTAGTGTAGGTTAATGTGGCTATGATTATTGGAAGTGTCCTGGCAACTGTGTAAAACTCAGTCATTGCTGGGAGGTACCACAACAGGATGAGTCTGTTACAGTCTGTACCAGAATGCACACAATTTTCACAGGCATGGTTTGCATCATGGCATTCTGTGTTCCCCATTCTTCTTGAAAGTGTCAGTCTTCACTGACTGCACTCACTTTTAAGTTTCTCCTTCAGAAATTAAAGTAATTCAGTACCTGCAATATACAGTAGAATTCTTTTAAAATTATGTAATGAAACCATTACATAAGTTTAAATATTCCTTAATGCACAAATATGGAACATATTAAGTGCAGTGGAATTCCTTTAAATTGGCACCCACAGGACTGGACAGACACCAGATTATGGGCTCTTCCAGGTTATCGCATGGTACATACACTGACCTAAGTTCTTATAACCAATTTTCTGTTACTGCTCCTATATGTGGGCTGAACAACTAATTAGAGAAAGAATGATTTGGATATCTCCTTCAGCTGCTGGCTCAGGGGCATCAGGGTTCTTTTCTGTGCTTTCTGGAGTCTCTTCAGTTTCCACCATGGATGCTGAAGGACAAGGATGCTGTAGATCAGGCATCTTTGTAGGTAAAGAAGTTGATAGAAGTGGGGACAAAGGGTCAGAAGATACATCTTTGGATCTGTGGAGGTCATTGTAATAGCTTGATGAGCTTAACCAGTTATGGAATCACTACGCACATTGGATATTACAAATGCCATAACTTCCAAACTTTGGATTAATGTAATGAATGACATATGTAAGGCAATGAAGTACAGTTTTATTGCAATTAAGGTACATGTGATAATGAACCAGTTTAAGGCAAGTGAAACTTACTTTAAATTTTTTGTTTTTTCATTTCATGTAGTACCATCACTTTTGAAGCAAACTTTTAAAAGTTTGGTTTTCTGTGTCACCACACCCTGGGAGTTAATTATGTTTATATCATTAACCTTAAGTGCAACAAACAGAAATTTTACGGAGTATTCTGGAGGGAGTATTGCCTTACCTATCACCAAATATTGTGTATGTATGTATGGATAAATGTTAATCACACATCACCTAGGGTGTTCATTACGACATACTATAAAAACTGTGTGGACTTGAACAATAACTTTTTTTTTTTTTACGAAAAACCAGTACGCAATCCATTTTATGAATTAAACTACATGAGGGCCATTAAACAGTGCCGCAAAAGACCCTGTTGTAAGACAAGTACATTTCAGTTCAACTGAATTTGGAATGGAAGCACAGAAAATACATGTGTTGCGGTATCTCCAGGTGTTCTGGTTAGAACAGTATGCTACATATTTCTCTCATTTCATTATTTGTATCAGTTAGTCTACTTGTGTGAGTTTCTTTCACCAAGTCGTTTACAACCTTTTAGAACGTACTGTACTACAAGGGAACCACAAATGACTACGTTATTCGTAACATGGAAATATTACACGGCATTGTTTTTTCGCAAATTCATTGGTTTTCTTAGTGCAACGAACGTGATTATAGAATGATCTATGCACATATCGTCTAGGGCATGGATCTAGGGTGTATGACTCTACAAGACCATCCCTATTCACCACAATCACTACAATTGTCGCCACTGCCTCGCATCGCGCGCGTATCGGAGAGTTGCATCTGTGCCACCAACGGAATCCCACAGGCACCACATGAACTGTGCCTGCAGGCAATCAGCGCTTGGCTGACTAAAATAGGCATTGAACGAATGGTTGGGGTTTGCTCGACGGTGTGTGCTGAAGTTTTTCACTTTAAAAAGCCTGGCTAGAAGGACAGTCAATGAGGTGCGTATTGGTTGAAATGTGACATATTCGTTATCGTTCGTGGTAAAATGTGAAGTTGAAGGAAGGTGTTCCGTCCGGTCAAGGTTGTGTTTGACAGATTCGTTTCATAGGTGTCAAAATGAAACATACCGTTTGAGGCTGTCTTCGTATTTTAAACAATCATTTATTGTTTTAGTAGCGAAAACGGGGAGGTTCAGTATGAGACGCCCTCTGAATCTGACAAAATGGATATTAGCGAAGTTTCTGACCAAGTCTCTCCTGTTAGTGATCAGGTAAAATGCAGCTTTACACATATTTGTATATATGACTTTATTACTCATCTGGACAAAAAACTGATGAGTGACAAGTAATGCTTACCGTTGATTTAGAGTAGCATTGCATTGCTTTTTTTTTCTTGTAAAGTTGTACACTGTTAACAGAGTGCAAGTGAGACTGTAGACAACCCTGCACCAAAGGATTCATCACCAGAAGGACTGGTATCTTTAGATAATGCTTCAGCAGTAGTATCACCGAGTACTACTAACACCACTACCACTACTACTACAGCCAACACAACTAGAGATAGATTGGATTCAGCTTTGAGCCTTGAAGGATTTGACTTGGAGTTACCTACACTTGATACTTACCAAGAAGAATATGGTATGTTAATGTCTGTTGTAAAGCAATAGTAGTGCAATGCCCATGGCAAATAAGTTAGCCTTTGTACTCTTGTTGTTGCTGTATTTTTTATACGTGTAGCAGAGTTTAAATGGGATATAATTGTCATAGTTTTACATTCTGTGACCATTCTTTGTTTTGGCCAAGGACTTACCTTTGCTGACTGCAGAAGTCTAGCAATTGTGAATAACAGTGAAGTTGGTGACATGTTTGGAGATTGACTGGTTTTGGATGGTTTGGATTGGGCCTTGTGTGTATATGATCAATTTAGGATATGGATGAGGTGGTTTACAATGGCATGTTGTGGATCTGATTCTTTTGTTCTTTAATTCTTTTTAGTTTGTGACATGAGTACAGTATAACATAGATACTCCATTCCAGTTAGGCTTTCACTACCCTGTCTTTGTGTGAAAACCCCTGGTACTTAAGGTCATGCCTACTGTGTTATGGATTGCAGTTTACCGAAACTCACTGTCATAGCTGAATATTCAGGAATCTCATATTTCATGAAGCTAGGGTATCTTGGCTGAGTGCTTTTTTGTAGCTTTAATTTCCTCCAGGAAAATTCACTGGCAGTGCCTCAAATTAGGTCCACTTCTACATTTTTTCCAATTTGTTACCCATCAGTTGTATAATCTGATGCTACACAATCTGAGACGTTTAAGTGGCATTAAATAAGAGATAAATAACAGTAAATAAAACTGCTAAAATGTTTCTCTCATTCAGATATGATGCAGTCCAGACTGTGATTTTGGTATAATGTGAACACTGTGCAGAAAGATTCCCTGCTCTTCCTGTAGCATTCCCAGCTGCATATTATGTTCTGTTTTTTTTATAACAAATGTACAATGAAAGATAATCCTTTTGATATTGGCTAATTGATGCTAGAGAAGGGTGGAAGTTCTTTATTGTAACACATGAGCAGTGCATGTAGTGACTAATCCTGAGCTGTGTGTATGAGTTTCTATGCCAAGATAGGCACGTACAAAAATGTAACACAAATCACACTCATGAAAGCTGTAGTACATGTGTATTAAAGTTTCTGTTGAATGTAATCTAAATCCTGTGAAGTATGTCTATGCTGAATTCAGTTATCAGATTTATTGTGAATATGCAAATATTATTCAGCGCTTAGCTTTGTCCAAAGTGATCATCTGATATGTCATTGGATATCTGCTGTAGTTGACTGTTCAGGAAATGTTAATCCTTCATCAGTCCAGCAGTTCTCAGGCTGTGAATGGAAGAGTGTGGAGTGCAGCTTCAGTATGTTTCGTAAGCAGTTGTGGGTAGCCAGTAAGTGCTGGTTCTCCAGTTTGAGGGTTGGTTATGTTGCTTGGTAACAATTCCTGAATGTGAAAAGGAGCAGCATGGTTTGAAATGTTTCACAATGTCAGGCTTGGATGGATTTTTTTTTGGAACAACTTTAACCATGAGGGAGTACATTGGATTCAGAAATTAAGTAATATGAGCTGAGTTGAAGGTGTTGCTTTCATGGGAGGAAATGAGAATACATGCAAAGTTTTGCTCATAAAACTAGAAGGGAAGGGGCCACTTTGCATATCAAAACACAGATGGGAGAATAATATTAAAATGAATTTTAAATGAGTGGGGTTGGTGGTGTGGATGGGTTCATTCTGTTCATGAGTTTGCTGCTTCAGAACATGGTTCCATGGAAGGTAGTGAATTTCATGATTGTTTGAGTAACAGCTTTACAAGTGGGCTATTGCAGTGGCAGCAGTTCATGTAGAATGGTGTTTAATTTTAAGTCCTGTGCTTTGTTGCAGTGGATTTCCCAAGTAGTCCAAAGCAGCTGAAAGAATGTTTAGAGGCTCATGGTATGGCCATGCCTCTGGAGAGAGATTCAGGAACTACTGGTTGGTATTATTAATTTTATACCATATCAAGTGTCAGATACCTTTGAGTATTAAATTTCTCTGGTTACAACTCTGGAATATCTTTCATTTTCAAAACTGTAATTGTTAGTGTATGTTTCATTCTAGTGAAATTCTTGAAAATGCTGTGGAAAATTTTGATTGTTCCCATCTTTGGTTATAATTTATGCTGACAGCCCTTTCACTTCTCCACAGTCATGCCATATTGTTCTTGAAGGATACTTAGAAATCATATTTCATGGATTATGCTTGCTATGAAACTCGTTTTGGCCAAGACTGGCTGAAACGACCAAATGAAGCATAAGTGTACATCACTCTCATTTGTTGCAGCCATCTTGTGGTTGTATTTTAACTACTATCAGTGTCCATATTACTGCCCAAAAAACATTAATCACCAATCATAAATCATATTCAGTTATTTGTATAGATCGCATATTTAGTATAGGAATTAATTTATTTAGTGAGTTACCAAGTCAAGTTACGAAATTAAAGGAAAAAAAATTAAAAATAAAGAAGGATTTCTAAACAATGTTGAGATTCTGCATATTATGTTATGCATTCTACTGCAGTTTCAAGACCATTTAAAGTGAAATAATTTCTTATTGCTAAAAAGATGGAAGTCCTATTGTAAGATACACCAAGAAATGTAAGTAAGAGAAATAACATTATGCCATAACTTAAGTGTCCTATTCCCTGGCCCTGAGATTTCTTTATCATGGACTGAGATTGTTTTGTTTGTTACATACACTAAAGGTCGTAGTGAAGAGGAGGATGAAGAAGATACATCCATATATCAAGCTGTTCTGTCACCAGACTGCCAGGATGTCCGCCTTAAGAAAGGTAGGTAAATTAAGGTCATGTCTGAATGTGGGATTCTTCCTTATATTAAAGAGTTTGAATAGCGGTTCTCTTAATTTCTGTTTAAATTGGACCCATTTTCAGAAATAAAGGTGTTGTATTTTCTGATAGATGTACTCATGTTTCATTGTTCAGACTTCCAAATATTGATCTCTGCTTATAATGACAAAGCAGTATTTGGCAAAAGTGACATATTACTCTTCTTATTTAACCGTTTTATTTTAGAATTCACTGTGGCCTAACTACGAACTGAGGTGTAGGGCACCTCAGAATAAGTGCTAAAATGACCATGTTCAGGATATTTGTATACTCCATAAGGTACAGAATTTATTATGTTTCGTGTGCCTTATGACTTAATTTTGACTGACTGTGTTTGTGACTGGTGTGTCTTATTTTCTAGGTATGTATGATTTCAATTATATCAACAATTTTTGTGTAATAAGTGACAGCAGTTTTCATATAGTTAAGACTGTAGGCAAGAGTGGTTTGGGTTGAGACTGTGTCTGTCTGTCTATTGCTCCATCCGTCTGTCCATATTTGACATGATATTAATGACTACTGTCCATCGTGTTTTTATGAAATTCAGTGTAGGAGTTCCTTGCAAAGAGGTGTCAAGCAAGTGTGAATTTCATGAAAATCAACTCAGTGACAGTCATAGTTTTGTGAAGGCCATAAATAAACTTCTGCCTGTACTTTCCATACTTCTTAATCGATTTGGGTGAAATGCAGTTTAGACCATCTGCACATAATGCTGTTGTGTAATCCTGCCCCAACTTTATGAAATTGGTGCAGTGAAAATCTTACTTTGCTGAAATGGATGAGTGAAATTTTGCCCTTGTTTTACACATTTCTTCTGATTTGGGTATAATTCAGTTCATTGGATGTTCAGAAAAATTTGTACAGGAATTGTAAGTTTTTGAAAATCAGCACAGCCAAAGTCATATTTTACATAGGGCCGTGAATTAATTTCTTATCATACTTTCGATGTGTATTGTCTGATTGGGTGAAATTGTATATAAGTTATGTATTGCTGTTGAGCATTGGTATGTTTGTGAAAACTGGTGCAGGAAAGGCCATACTTTTGTTAGGGGCATAAATCAGGTTACGTTTATTAGTGCACCATAAAAAAATCATACTTTGGTAAAGTCTGTGTACTAAATCAGGGAGTACAACATTTGCAGTCACATTGTTTTCTGCTTTTGGGTTCACAAGAGGGCAGGAAATCATTGAAAGGAGTGGAAAATCCAGGTGGTTATAGTTAGAATGTCTCCATTACATGAAGTGTGTAAATTATAAAGAACTGGCAGAATTATTTCAATCATACATATGCAAAAAGTGAAAGTGTATTATATAATCACTGCATGAAATAATGATGTCACTACTCTACTGTGGATGAAAATTACACCTTTTTTAGCTTCAGTATAGTGAATTGTGTTTGTGTATGTTACCACAACGGCTTGAAATAGCACTATGGTTTAGTGAACAATGCCAAATGAAAGATACTTTGTGACATGGTGATTCTGGAGATTTAGTGACATGGCATTGAACTTTTGGAGAATGAATTTGTATCGTGCTTATAATTGGGAACAGTGTTATAGTTCAGTATTTGTTTTACATTATATTGTAGTGTTTATATGTATGTATAGTTTTAGATGTAGTTGTAAATTCAGAGGTTTTTTACATGCAGATGGTTAAGTTAACGTTAAGGTAATCATAGTAATGATGCTTAACTGCAGTGTATGTATTGCTCTTGTTTTTGTGTCAGATTCCTTAATTTGGATCAGCATTATTAATTCTACATAACACAAATTTTTTTGCATCTCTTAGGGCCTTTGAAATTTTCTGCAAACCGGAATGTACTAGACATGGATAATGTCACAAGCTGTTTGAGGATAACAGTGTTACATTCCCAGTTCTTTGACATAATCATGTATAGTTCTACTTGCTTTTGTGCAGTTGATGATACAAAATGAAGTGTTATTGTTTTGTATAGTTGTACCATAATAGATCTTAAAAGGAAACATGAATTCTGAAATGATTTCATGGAAGGGTTGTCCGTACATTGCTGTTGATAAATGCAGTGGCACACACACAGTTCTTTGCTTTCAGTATTGGAGACATGCTTATTTCTGCAGTAAATGCATCAGAATTTGAATATTACTATGTTTTGGGATGTGTCATCATGCTCTGTGGCAGATATTTGTCATTGTTTTGGAGGAACATGCTGGGTAACATATGAAAGAAACACTGACGAAATATTACCAGATTACATGGCGACACATTCAAGCAGTCAGAAATTTTCAAATTCACTACCATAAGAAGCTCTGAATTATACTTTTTTTTGTGCTGAATAGAGCTTTACACTTTATATTAATGTCTTTATTAAGGTCTGAGTGATTTCTTTTTAATTTTAGTGTTTTTTGCTTAGGAATGCATGCATTCATTCATAATTCGGGACTCAGCTTTGTGGCCCCAGAATTTGAAGAGGTGTAGAGGAAATGGAGCCACAGAGCTAGGTCTTGAGCAGTACATTTTAAGTTGAAATACGGACAGTGTTGGTCGTAAATGATCAGATTTAGTATTGTTTTCTTTTTCTCTTGAAGTATGTGTCTTATGTTTTGTTCTTTTTTCTTTTTCGTGATACATTGTAGAACATTCTGAAGAAGTTATCAGTGTAATAAATGAGCCCCACTTACCTATTGAAAGTTCCGCACCAAATTTTCAAGATGATGATCCAACTGAGCACAATAAAAAAGAAGATTTAACAGATATGAGTGGAAATGCTAATATAACATCTGAACATTCTGATGGCTTGAAATGTAGTCTGCGTCGACTATTAACTCCAAATCCTGAAGATACTGTGTTGCCAAACTTGTATGGTAACAGAGCTGCTATTGAAGTATTGCCTGACACCTTACCTCAAACACCACCCCATTCATCAGCAAATCTTACCAAAGCTGTCTCATCACATGACTTAAAACTTGTAGCATCTCACCAGAAAAACATTTCCTCAAGTGTGGATATTGAAAATCACTCCAATTTGGATCTTAGAATGTCTAGTGATTTTAATAGTGACTCTTTTAAGGAGGATTCAAATTTCATTTTTGAACGTCGTAATTCAAAACGTTTAGCAAAAAAGGACTTTGGTGGACGTGTTGTAGAGGGGTTATTTGTAGAGAGCCCTCTTATCAAAGATAAATCTGGTGCTGGTAGATCAGGTCTTCGAAAGATAGCATTGTCCCAAAGTCTGCAAAATATGGAGAGTCCTACAGGTGAGGATTTACAGGTGCCAGGTGAAAATTCACCAAGTATATGTGATACTCAAGACACACAAGATTCAGTATTAGAATTTGAAGAGAGATGTAACTGTGCTAATTCTAATATAAGCACAGTTTTTGGAAGAATATCGCAAGCAGTGGACGTACAGAACAAGATAGTAACATCAGTTGAGATACATAGTGAACAGCAAGGGGATGATGATCATCAGCTTGTTCCTAAAGTATGTACTAGACTGGTCACAAAAACCTGTGGCAAGCTGAATTCTTCTCAAGATCAACCCATTAAAAGCCCTCCGTGTCCTAAACCTCAACGAAAATTGAGGAGTTTATCAGAATCTAGTGTAACAGTAGGTGATAATTCTAGCAAGAACATTGAAGGTGTGGAGCTTGTCGGAGGACCTGTGCTACTGCTTGATCCCATCTCACTGCAGCATCAGACTTCAGGCAGAGCAGCCCCCAGTGTCAACCCCGATGGTTCAGTGGAAATTCATCAAGGTTGGTCATGGATCAATCCTTGGTGATGAAATATGGGATCTTGGCCTCTTGAAGTGCTTGTTCTTAAAATGAAATGGTACAAGGATTAACTCAACTCTCATTCCATTTTTTGGTGGAAATTTGGGTATTTGTAATGGGTTTTGTGGCTGCATTTGCTGCTCACTTCCAGTTTTCACCTTCCTGGTTAAATTAAGATGGGAGTAGTGGAATGAGCTTTCTGCGTATGCTGAAATTCTTTTAACTCATCCTTACTGCTTAGGGTTATAAAACCACTAAACCATTCTCTGCCATCTTACCAATAATTAGTTACATTGTAGCAGTGGTCAATATTTGGCTGGCATGAATGCTAGTGTAAATATTATAATGCTACTGTTGTTAAGTGGCACATTTATTTTCATTCTGCATGCTTTCTGAATGTCTTTAACGTCAGATAATTTGTGTGGCTTAATGTTGAGCAAGTTTCTTTGTAATTTTAGTTAATATTCAGTAAATATAAGCATTGAGCTGCTTTTTATTCTAATTTAGATTAACGTATGCAAATAACTGGGTGTTGATCAAAATGCTTCTTTCGTCGTGCTTGGAACAGTATATGTGTTTTTAAATTTGTAGCTTCAGCATTATTTCTGACTGCAAATAAAAATAAGAATCATTGTGTATGTGTTTCTTTTATTCTTAATATAGTGTATGTTTTATCATGGCTAGGAAATGGGGAGAGCAAGTGCATGCTGTTCATAATACCATGGTATTCTTAGTGTTTATTTTTCATTGCAGTGTCACAGTATTATGAATTTCATGAATGCAAGTTTAATTTCTGAAGTATGTATTTGTGATGAGTGTAATGAAATCAGAATATTCTCTTTGTGACGCAAAAAATGTTGAAATTCACCATCGCATCACCAACAGGTTGTCAGTTGTAACCAGTTCATTAGTTCGTAGTCCCAACTCTTTTGTGTGTGTGTGTGTGTTGGGGGAAGTGGGTGGGGGTGAAGATGGTAGTCACTGAGCTGATCAAGAATTTCCTTGGTTCTGTGTGACCCGCCTACTCACTGCTTTGCTCACAAGAGCTTTCTACTGGATCCTGTCCTGAGTCCATTGAATCCACTGTACACTTTTTCACCATATTTCATTAAACCTTTTGTGCTGGAATTACCGTATGTTCTCGAATCTAATCCGCACTAGTTTTAGCTGATTTCTTAAACAAAAAAAAGTTAGTTCACGGTTCTAATCCGCACCTTTCCTTCAACCGCCCCTTGCCTACAAGGCATACTGATTGAATAATATTGGATGTTACCAATGCTTTAACCGTTATCCGACTAACGCACTGTGTGTGAAGTGGCCATGTAACTACCAGCAGTAAAAACACACCACAGCTGATGATAATGACTGGATGATGGATAACGATTCAGTTATGAGTGATGATGGCGAGTCTGATGAATAATAAATTATAAATATTATATAATATATCATAAATAATAAATAAAATAATAAATTATTGTATGGTATTGTTCTTACAGCACGTACAGCAGCTCTACAATTTTTCCAAAATCCAGCTCACGACCGTGAATCTAATCTGCATGCGATTCTAATCTGCATCTGATTTTGTAGCCCTCTGAAACTGTAAAAAGGGTGCGGATTAGATTCGAGAATATATGGTAAATGCCCAGGGTAATCAGAAAGTGAGAAGAATTTAAATGACTGCCAATAATTTGCATGTTATTGGTGTTTTAATTGAACACTGTTTTGACTGTGGTTGACCTTCAGTGCTGAAGAGTTAAGATAAATTTCATAATCATTCCACTCATGCTAAGGTCTTCCCAGTGGTCTGTTATCTTCAGATTTTCTCCATTTACTCCATAGTATAAATGAATGAAGAAGATAAAGCATGGCAGAGGATCTGTGCTTTATTTGCAGTATGATTTGAAAAAAATTACATTTATAATGCAATATGAACACATCTGTTGCTGCCATGGCTCAAAGAAACAAATGTGAGAAACCATTTGATATGAATGTGATACATGACAGTAGTTTAAACTGAATAATGCCAAGTAAGTTAATAGTTACTGTGTCTGTGGTTTTTGTACATATAATTTGCACATAGTTCTGGAACCCTCAGAAGTACATCAGTACTTCAGGAAATAGGGAGCATTAGTCATTTTAAAATTGGGCTGGAAAATTTGTCTAAACCTGAAACACAAATTTTACTTTAAATGTGAATAGAAACATAAATTTTATTTTAAATATTTAATTCTTTAATTAATTACACACACCAACACATGCACATATGTATATTATTTAATAAGTCTAAAATTTACATTAAAACATTTAAAATACTCCTACATGTTTCGATCACACGATCATCCTCAGGGAGCATATATTGTTCCTTGCTAAAGTTATAATTTAAAACATTCCGTGAACTACTTCATTATGCTAACTTGGTGCTGTGGCAGCATGTCTTGTTTTTGTGTGTGAGTCATACACTGTTTAGAATGAGCCTGGTTGTGGTTGTGCGCCATATGTTGTGCATGTGTTGGTGTGTGTAATTAAATAATCTACATAATGTGTGAAATGATAAAAATATTTAATTCTTTAATAACTTGTTGTTGCAAAGTATGTTAACTTTTTTTATAATTCTATTAAGCATTTATGTTTATTATGTAATTGTTACTGCATGTAAACTTTACTTGGCATCCAGCCAATTACTGAGATGAAGCCCCCAACTGATAGACCAAGAACATAAAAATGCACTGCTTAGTCAGAGCTGTTGCATGCCTTGTGGAGTGGTGATACATGAGTATGGAACAGTAGTTGATTGATAATTGGCAGGGGAACCATGGAAAACCTCATTTAGTGGCACAAGTCACCGTGAATGTTGCATGATGTCACATGGAACTGAATTCATTGCCTGTGGTGAGAAACCATCATCCAACCACCTGAGATTTTGGCACAGTCTCAGTATTGCATTTCAAATAACTGCTTATAGGGATATATAATAATTGCTAAATTGTTGTATTATTTGTAGGATTAACATATCATTTCAGCTAAATGAATGTGTTGGAAGAAATAAAATACCTTGTAGCATGCCCTTGGTCAGCAAATGGAACATGTTTGAAAATAATGCGTGTATGTCTGTATGTATGTAATCACCAAGCATTTCTGCAGTAGGTCACTGGCATGTAGCAAAACAGTACATTTTCCTTTGCTGCATGCTCCTAATAATGTGCGAGACCAAATTGCTCTGAAGATTAAAATTTCGCCTGTTTGTTCTGTTGTCACAGGAAATTTTCAACCTTTATCATCCCAAAACACCGTATATTGATCTTTAGAAGGTACTGGTGAATGGTTTGACATGCCATTTGGTGGTCTCTGTATGTTTGCATGGTAGCAATTTAAATGCCCATCTAAGCCAGAAAAACTCAGGACATCACAAAATATTCATCTCCTAAAGGTTAATTCAGATAAGATCTTTTATGATGTTTATTGTTTAAGATGATTCAGGAGTAAAAGTGTGTCATGACAAATAAACAGTAACATCCTGAAGATTGTTGTCTTTTGGGATGTGACACTGTGTACTGTGGTAGAGATTTACCAGCATTTTGGATGAAAATCCTGAAGATTGTTGTCTTTTGGGATGTGACACTGTGTACTGTGGTAGAGATTTACCAGCATTTTGGATGAACCTGCTTGCACCTTTTGCTGGATTGGCACTGCTATGCCTTCTACATCATGTCATAGAAAACATTGATCTTTATGGTCACCGCCATTAATATTTCAAATCTCACATAGTAACTGGCCTTCATTCACAAACTGCATTGGTTATGCTGAATAGATAAGATATTTCACAAATGCCAATCAGCGAGAAATGTCACAGGCTCAAAATGTGCTAGTATTACATAAGACACCACATTTCCCTTTCATCCTTGAATGGAAAGTTACATTTATTTTTGCTGTTATGGCTATGTTTTCAAAGTGGTCATTATTCTGATATTTTTGTTTATATGTTTTATAAACAATAAATGTAAGTTGGCTTGCTTCTATGTCTGAATGTTTTAGTGATTTGTTATTATTTCCTTGAAGAATCAAAACCAGTTCACACTACATTAATCATGATATATGTCTTGGTAATCAGTTTTATTTCTAAGTTGCCACTAGACTATTGTATCAGATAAATGACTAAGTACATAGGTTAATATTGTGTGGAATAGAAACATACCACTGTGTTTTAGCATGTTGTAGACTAACTTGGTTGTACTAAACCATACTGAATTCTAACATGTTTAGATATCCAGCAATATCTTGGGGTTTTAATAACTTGGGAACAGTGGCCTTGCATGTGCTGATCCTTGTAAACATGTCAGGTAAGGGAGTTAATCATGTAAGAGCATTTTCTTTGGGAATCAGTATAGTGACCAGGTTATGGGTTGGATGATACTGGCAGGGGCAAGAGATATTTATCATCTTGAAAGACATGCACGCAT
>Ga0209755_10004165_pt1 | contig 17352 bp, 22 predicted proteins | sample TergutCo191P1_FD_187301 | JGI IMG/M metagenome (GOLD analysis project Ga0209755, IMG submission 187301) | Cornitermes sp. P1 segment gut microbial communities from Petit-Saut dam, French Guiana - Co191P1 (SPAdes) (version 2) | ecosystem: Host-associated > Arthropoda: Insects > Digestive system...
ATTTTTAACAAATACCGTAGAGAATATACCCTCAGGAGCGTTTGTAGTCAGATCGCTTACCCCGTCTAAATACAGCTCCCAGTTGCCCTTTCTTGGTATTTCATTCCATCTTCTATTTACAACATCCCATCTGTACATGAACGCGTTTTGCCAGCTTCCTGTATTGTTTCCTGTGAACATAATATAATCATTGTGATTCAATTTTAAATCATCACCTTGCGTTGTTGAAATCCCGCCCGTATTGTTTGGTACAGTACTGACAGCTCCTCTGTATCTTGGAGCTTGCTGCGCTCCCTGATTCATTACGTTATCTGGGTTAAGAGGATCACGCGCCCAATTGTTGGCATCGTAGAACTTAGGCAGCGTTGTTTTTAACATTGCCATGTCTTCTGCGTCTGTTGTAGCTCTCATTTTATTCCTCCTATCCATTCATAGTGATCATCGTAAATTAAAAGTATGTCGATCTCTTTACTTATCTGTTCCGGCTTGTCATGCAGCTCTCTAGCTTGCTCAGCTGACCATAGGATAAAATCGATAGTATCTTTCTTGTTAAAGTTTCTGATTTTGTCAATATTTGGAAGCGCAATATTTGTAGTAAAATCTTTATAAGCACAACCTGTAGCTATATCCGCTTTCCGATCGCCGTTATTTACAAGCAAAACACCGTCTTTAGAGCGCGTGCCTCTGTAGGTTGTAAACACTTCGTACAATTCGGGTTTATCACAGAAACCACCTATATGAAATACAATCTCCGCTAATGGATCAATGCTTAAGGTAAAGTTTTTTAAACATAAAGCCGCTTCATGAGGTGTCTTTACATCAAGATTAGAGATATATTCATTTATATGTTCAAGAGTATCTATTTTCCCTGTTTTTCCGCACGCTGATATACCTATGTTATTTTTTATAATGTGTAATTTTAGAATAGTACCATAGTGTTCATAAACTAGCTGACCCGCGCTTTTATTAAAACCTTGCTTTATCTGACAACGATCCGCTGCCATTACAATTAGCCCGCTCTCTAAAACCTGACTGTATTGAAAACTCATAGTTAACTCCTGTAATTTATTAATCTTATTTACGGGGCAAGCAGCCCCGTAAATGTGCGTTAGATGCAATGCTATTCAATAACGCCGCCGCTTTGAATGAAGCGGATCTTTTCTGCTTTTTCCAGTTCGTTAAATTCGGCAAGGCTCCGGGTGCGTTCCATGCGGTCCGCTTCAGCGTCAAGCGCGATCGCTTCCTTTTTCAATTGTTCATACATTGCAGGATTATCCCTTAATAACTTTCCCTGTTCCGTTAAATTTTCTGTTCGTTTGCAAAATGGATTTTTCATGCTATTTTCCCTCCGTTTTTGATGTATGCGCTTTGATCATAAGGGTGCAAAAGATCAAACTCTTTGCGGCTCAGGGTTTTTGCGTTTGCGGTTACTTTTGACCTTACCGCTTCCTGTGCTTGCTGTTTTGACACTCTTTCATGTACTCCGGGAAGACAGTATTTTTCATTTACAGGGCATTCGATTTTTCCGCTGTCAATAAGCTGGTTCATGGTTTCAAATACTTCGTCTCTGGTGCGCCCGAAAAGCCTAGCCGTTTCTCTAACTACTTCGTCCCATGTTAAAACTGTGTCTTTTTTTTGGACAAAAAGATTATAACATTCTGATCTGCGCAAACTTTGATCGTCACTCATAATTATTCTCCTCTCTCATATAATGTCCGAAACATACGCCTCGGAAAATTCACTAAATTTCTGACAGCGATTCAGTTTCAACGCGGTTATCATCGCTCATGTCTACAAACTTTTTACACGCCGTTTTGCCCAACCAAAACGCCTCAGTATCTCCTTCTTTGTCTCCAGATTTTAAACAGAAACAAATTCTGTTACCGCCTGTTGATGCAGCGGAAACCTTGCAAAATAAACAATCAATACATCTATTCATAACTCGCTCCGTAATCGGCGTAGGATGCTTTTTTCTGCTTGCTCTATATGCGAACAACTAACTTTAAAATGCGAAGCTGTTTCTTCCCGTGTCAGCGTTTTACTGCCGTCAAGACCGAAACGCATATTAAGAACTTCCTGCTCGCGTTTGGTCAGTTTAGACGCTATTTCTTTTTTTAAATTTGTTAATTCATTCATGCGTCTTCTCCTTGCCCTTCTATTTCGCTTAGATACATAGCCCATCGGTTAAACGCTTCAAATGATTCGTCTGTTGAAAGCCGTGGAATATATCCGCCCTGTGTTAAATACCCTGTTTTTTTATTTCGCATATATGCAAACGCATAAACACGGTGATCGGCATCCGCTGCAGGGGTTATAGGGAAGCCGGTATATTCAGATATTTTAAGGTAATAACAGACAATGTATTCAATGCCTTTTATTTTTGTAAATTCAGGAAACAATAAATAATAGCCTTCCTTTTTTCCTATGAGTTCCCAAGCTCCGGGGCTTACACACAGATCGCCGTCTGTGTCTATGTAAGTATGCGGCTTATCATTGGTTCCAAAACCTTCATATTTGCTTTTTGCCCCGGACATTAAACTGTCAATGATTGCGTTTGTCTGGTTTTCTATTACTCGCATTTCACACTTCCTTATACAGAAATTTTCCGTGATATTTTTTCGCCGCTTTTTTATAAGCTGCTGAGGCTTCCTCTGCCGTGTTGAAATATCCTAGGCTGTGCCTTATTTTATACGCAGTTATCTCCGCTTTAAATTTTCCGCTCTTCTTACAAAATGACACTCCTTTAAAACCTGATGTGTTAGCCCTTGTTTTCGGTCTGTTCATAAGATTTTCTGACGGCGTGCATAACCTTAAATTACACCGCCTGTTGTCCAGCTTGTTTCTGTTTCTATGGTCAACATCCGCGCCTTTAGGGGCTTCCAAAATAACCCTGTGCAGCTTTTCTTTGCCGTAATCTACATAACCTTCTTTGTTGATACGCATAATCGACACGTCAAGTTTTTTTAGGTCTTTTTTATCTATGAGAATTTCACGATCCTCAATCACGATTTTTATAACTTTGCTTGTCATAATTCCCCTCTCAATCCGGTATTCCGAATTCCCTTATGTACCGTAAATCTCGTAACGTGTGCATCTGCGCGGTCGGTTTATAAGGTTTATGCTCTTGTTTTTTTGTTCTTGTCCGTTTAATTCCGCTTTGCGCTATCATTCCCATGCTTGAAGTCTTGCCGTAATGAACGCCGCCCCTGCCCGCTGATGCTGGCAATTTTTTACTATGTACGCTACGAATTTTTTTCTTTTTTTCCTCTATTCCTCGTGCAAATAATGCGTTAATTTTTAATGACTGTATTCCTATAGTTTCATTCCTAATATTTGTGTTAAACGCGCTCAGTATACGTCCGCCGCATTTATTTATTATTAGCTTTTTTAATCTTGGATTTTTTATTTTTTTTTCATGCAGTTGCGGCGCGTGCAATTCGGGAAGTTTCGGCAGCCTGACTATTATTTCTCCGTGCATAATTAACCAGCTCCTAAATGTTGTTTGTTTTTTTTATATAACTGATCTACTTTTCTACGCCTTTCCTCTCGGTTTAATCCTTTAGTTAAGGCGTTAAAAACCGCCGATTTATGTCTAACGATAGCAAGCCCTGTTTTTGTCAATTCTGCGTCGTTAAACCGTAAATTAAATTGTGTAAGTTTTAGCTTTTCGCCTTGTGATACCATTGCAAGATTTTCTAAATTAAAATTTAATTTATTATTATCAAGAAAAATAATCTCGTAACCTTCGGGAATTTCGCCGTTTGCCTGCTCCCATATCCAATGGTGCTTTAACTTCCAATCCTCTTTTGTGCCGGTGCATGAGATCTTAATAAATATTTTTCCTTTTTTTTCTGTATATTCTGAATACAGAGGGGCGTTCTTTTTTTTACCGTTTGCGCATACAATCCCGTGCCGCCATTTCGCTTTATTTATTTGTAAAGGCGAAAAAGAAACCCCATAATGAGAATGTATTAATCCAGACAGCTCTTGGCTGCTTCTTATATTACTTACTTTAATAAAATTTATTATTTCTGCGGTAAACTTTGATCCGCTCCTTTTTGGCATAGGTCTCATTTCTTCCCCTTTTCAGGAATAGCTATGAGTGATTTTCTGTCGCCTGAAAGGATTGCAGGGGTTTCCGACGGCGATTGAGGAATTAACGGCAATTCGTCGGCAACCGGCAAACCGTACAGGCTGTCGGCGCATTTGACCATCAACGCGCCGTTTGTCACCGCCGTTTTTGACAATTCGTTTATCGCTAAAGATCTCTTAATTTCTTCGTCAAGTTTGTCGCCTGTAAGATCGTCATCGTTTAATTTTTCAATCATCTCAAAAAGATGGTTTTGTAAATCCACTAATGTGTTTTTCATTTAAATCCTCCTTTATTGCGGTCTCTTCCTTGCGTCCAAGCTGTCAAAATAATTCTTGACTTCCTGATAGCTGTCGCTCGCTATTACAGTTGTTCCTGCGCTTTTTGTTACGTAGTCAACAGTATAGAAACTGTTGCCGTAATCAAAAAATTTATAGTTTCCTTTTTCCGCTACTAACGTTGCCATGCCTTGCCTCCTTACGCCGCCAGCCTTAACCTTGCGCCTCTTAAATCGCCGTCAACCACTTTCAGGATCGGAGCGGTGCCTAAAAAGGCTCTTGCGATTACTGTCTCTGTTTTAGGAACGTAACCTAAAAGATAAATTCCTTTTTGGTTGTTAACAAACACTTTTACGGCTATAGCGTCAGGATCGAATTTGTTGTCGGTTTCAGGAATTAATAAGGCGTGTATGTCTTTCGGATCGTAAGTGGTAAGTCTTTTTAACGCTTCCTGCCTTCTCTCGAAAGAAACGCCAGCCACTCTGATCTCGTAACCGCCGTTTTTCACGATCTTCCACGCTATTTTAAAAGCCTCTTGACGGCTTACAGAGCGCGAAACTTTATTAGCGATGCGGCATACGGAAGCTCTGCTTAATTTCTTTTCAGGCTCTTTCAAAGCTTCTTCAATTTCTTGATCGCTGCAACCGATAGCTTTTAACCTGCCTGATATTTGAGAAGGACAGCTTTTGTATTCAAAGTTTTTAAGATAATCAACAACGGTTTTGACTCCGAACCTTTTTAACATCCAGCGGTTGAAAGTGAGAGTCCAGATTTTAGGCGGATTTTCAAAGTCGATTTTTCCGTTATCGTAGAGATAGTCAAGCTGAGCGAATTCTCCGTCTCTGATATTTTGCTCTCTCTGTTCGATCTCTTTAAGAGACATTTTTGACAATTCTCTCAATTCGCTTTCAGGATGCCACTTGCCTTTTTCTTTTAAGAACTCTGCGTTTTCTCTTGTCATTTTGATACCTCCGATTAAATATCTTTATATAATAAATGTATCACCAATTTAACATTATGTCAACAAAATGTATCAAGAATTTAACAAATATTTTCATAATTTTTTATCTTCTCCTTAATGCTTGTATAGCAAAATGTATCACACGTTGAACATTTTATATTTTTGATGTATAATGCCGATAATAGGAGTATGAAAGGTATGACGATACAAGAAGTAGCTGACGCTTTAGGATTAACATATTTTGCAGCACGACAAAGAATTGTTAGAGCAGGTATAAAGCCTATTACAAAAGAAGCCATATATCCTGAAAATACGCTTGAGCTTGTAAAAGACTCACCCGGTAAGGGAAGACCGAAAGCAGCCCCGGAAGAGAAACCTAAAAAGCAAGCCAAGAAAACAAAGAAAAAATAATGCCTAATCTTGGACGTTCTCAAGCACGTTCTCAGACGTGTTATTTCTTTATTCATCATTCCTCCGTAAAAAGGTGTTAAGTGCAGCTGTATCAGCTTCATCTTAAAAAAATTACAAAATCCGTAAAATAAAAGTTGTAAAGTGCAAGCTGTATCAAGATACTAGGGATTAGAGTCCGTGGGTTTGCTCTTATCTGTCTCTTTGTAAGGGACAAGGCTAGATGTACAACAGTGAGGGCAATAAGATCCGTGCTTCCTTGAATCTCCTACACGCCCGCATTTATGGCATCTGGCTTTTAAATTCTCTTTTCCGTCACTCATTCCGTAACCTCCTATTTTTATTAATTCATTTAATGAAAGACCGTACTCAGTGCGTAAATGCTGTACTGTAGCAAGAGAGACATCCCACATTTCCGCTAATTCTTTGTAAGGCGTGTCGGGGTATAATTCTTTATATTCGATTATTTCAGCGTTTCTCTCTAAGGCTCTATCTCGCCTTAATTGGCTGCTTGCAAGACCTCCGGGGCTGTGGTTTGCTTTTAGCCCGCCTTTTCTTCCCTTCGCAGCGTGCCATTCAGAAAAACCCTCTTTAGTGTGGTTTTGCGCCACCCATGAACAAGCCGATTTAACAATGTTCATAACTTCCCGATAATCGAGCGCGCCTACATTGGGACCGTAAGCGTAATCCTTAAACATGGTTTTATTTTGAAAAAGAGCGTAGCCCTCTACTGACTGCCAATACATTGAATTATTAAGCCATCCGCTTTTTCTGAATTCTTTAATGGCAAAACGGAGAGTTAAATCAAATAAAAGACAGTTACGACCATAGCCGATAGCAGGGAGAGTCTTACGAGCGTCTTTCAAAAGAGTCAGATCGACATATTCCGCTAATTCAGGCAAGTCATAAAGGTAATCCCTCCAGATATCTACTTTCCAATCAGGGTGGAGCGGATTTTTTGTCATTATTTTGTTGTACGCTGTATCCGCCTGTAACGTGTATGTCATTCCTATATCTACGGCAGCCATAAAACGCATGGGGAGCTTTCTGATTCTTGGGTTTACAATTTCTCCGTCTTTAGTTTTTATACTGTTGATTAAGACTTCTCTTTCAAGCCCGTAAAAATAATGAGCGTGCCCGTTTTCAGGGTTAGTAGCTGTTATGTTAGGTACGGGGTTGTCTGTGAATAACGGTTCTATCCCTGCGCCGTCTCTGTCAATATCATAAACAAGCCAAGACACTTTGAACGGTGAATTTGTCTGTATATGCCTGTGTTTTATTGACAGAGCTTTCTCTGCGATAATACGCCGATCCGACACTTTGTCTTTATAATACGGTCGGTCGGGCAGAGAATTATAATAACGATCTAAAGTGTCGGTACGCACGGTTTACCCTGCTTTTTTATTCAGGATTTTTACCGCTGTTTCTTGCCTGCCGCCGACCTTGTTTTTAAATGCAAAATTCTCTAGATCAGATAATTTGAATAAAAGTTTTTTGCCTGACGGCTTATAAGCTGGCAGCTTTCCGTAATGGACAAGGTTATAAACATAAGACACTTTGAAAGATAAAAATTCAGCGGCTTGCTGGGCGTTAAGCGGATAGTCTTTTTCATTCATTTTAAACTCCTATAATTTGAGATATAGGAGTATTTTGTTTTATGTTTTATTTTTTGTAATTACTATAAAATATCTGAAAATTATCTATATTTACTTTTTATTATTTTTTATTATTTTTTCTTTTACGCTTCAAATAGTCTGGTTTTGTCTTTTTTATTGCATCTTCAATCGAAGAAGCTGCGTAATTTTCCCCATCACTTTCTTTTTTATATTTTTTTAGCATTGAAGGGATAACATTTTCAAATGTTTTCCAATATCCATCTGCAATTGATTCCAAGGTGCTTCTACTAGATATTGTTGTTAAATCATCAAGCAAATGACCTTCTTCTTTTAATTTAATTTCTAATTTATATGTTTTATCACTTGTAGGCGGTTTTATATCTGTTATATTGTTATTAAAAAAATCTTCTAACATATTAGAAAAATATAGTTTTAAATTATCCTTTGTTGAATCCTCAAGTTTTTTGACGTATTCATTAAATACAACCTGAACCTTTCTAACCTCTTTTTGATACGCATAAAATACATCTGAGTAATCTGTATTTTCTACCTTGTAATCACCTTTCTCATAATAGCCAATAATTTCTACGAATAAAATATCAATAATTTGATCATACAAATAATGATAATCTAAAATAGTAATTTCTTTTTTCATCACCTCAAATACTAATTTTTTTGTATCTTCAAATATAGCTTGATATTTTCCCAAAAGCGCCATGTCATATATATTTTTACTATCAGTATTGAAGAGTAAATAGTCGTGATATGGTTTACCTTCAATATTGTTTTGAATTCGTCTATCTATATTTTTCTCTCGATAAGCTTCCCAAAAACTAGGCTCATTAAAACCATCTATCAAATCTTCTATTGGAGTACCTTTAAATATTATATCCTTTGCCATTTTTCCCTCACCCTATATCTCAATCCCCGGAAGCGCGTTAACCGCTTTCCGTTTCAATGTGTCGGTTACTTTTGCGTATGTTTGCGTGGTCCTTAAATTAGCGTGTCCTAACAGTTTTGATACCGTGTAAATTTCAGCCCCGGACTCTAAAGAGATAACCGCGAAGCTATGCCTTGCCGTATGCCAGCCTATTGTTTTTTCAATCCCCGCTTTTTTTGCCCAGCTCTTTAAATATGCGTTAGTGTTTGTTTTTGATTTTGTCAGCTCCGGAAATACAAGGGCTTTATGGTTATGGTTATGGATTGCGTCATCGTTAATAATTTTCCACGCTGTTTCATGCAGTGGGATAAAAACCTTGCGATCCGTTTTCTCCTGCCTCTTGACTATTTGCAGAGGCTCCCTGTTAATCGCCCCCCATTGCAGGGATTTAATGTCTGATATTCTCAACCCTGTAAAACAGCCGAATAGAAAAGCCCTCTTAACCTCAGCCCCTAAAATACCGCCTAATTCTGTTTTCGCTAACTTTTTGATTTCGTTTAATTCAAGATAAATTTTATCGCTTTCAGGAACGGATATTGATTTAACGCCGATTGCAGGGTTACGGGGAATAACCCGATCCCTTGCCGCTTTTTTCAACGCCTGCCTTACAACGCCAGTGTAATGCGCTGCGGTGCTTTTTGACAGCTCGGTATCATTCAATAAAAAGTCTTGAAAATCCTCTATCCATTTTTCCGTTACATTCGCTATGGCTATGTTTCCACGGTTATGCAGGTTAATAAATTTTAAGGCTTTTGTTATTGTGCCGCCGCTGCCCTTGTTCATGGTTTCGATGTATTCAGATAATGTCTGCTTCCCGTTAATCGGATCGATCAAACCCCATTCGCCGCTCGTTATCTGCGCCTCTCTCTTGCTTCTGCACACTTCGGCAAGTTTCATGATCTCTTTCGCTTGCTGCTTGTCATTTGGTACAGATAGACCTAAAGACTCCCATCGGCGTTGACCGTTTGCGTAAACATCAAGATAAATTCTCCCTTTATTAATCCGTATTTTAACGCCCATCAATCACGCCCCATTAGCAATTTCTGAAAACCTACACACGGCTTACATACAGCCTACAAAAAAGTATAAAACATAGTGAAACATATAACAAGATAGTGAAACAAGAATTTTTATAAGTCTATATCCAGTAAGGAATTATGAAACATCGTGAAAGATAGTGAATAATATAAAAAGCGGAAATTTAGTATAGCAAGGTAGAGTCCTGTCCTTGCTAATATTAAAGCATCAAGCATATACCACATATTTTTCTTTTTTGATTATAAAATAATGTGCCGAAGCAAGGCTCGAAACTTTTTTGCGGCATTGAGAAGCCGAGAGGTCTCGAAAGGTAAACCAAGGATACCGGTTTAGCAAAAAAAGACGGACTGAAAGGAGGTAACAGAAGGTTACCGAGTGGAAGGCGAGTCCTGTCCTTGCCATGAAACCTTCAATATTAATTCATTCAAAGTATCTTTATCGTTCCGCTTTCCTCAGTAAGTTTGCGGTTTGCTCTATCCCGAAAAAAAATGCTTCCTCTGTGAATAAGACTACATTGAAAAAGAATACAAAAAAGGCGGTAGCCGTTATTTTTCTATCTTTTCTTCATCCTCGAGAAAAACTGCTCGTGATCATTGACTTTTACATCCAATTTTTTACCGTTCAGAACGAACTCAACTTTTGCCCCGTACTGTCGGCTTGTATATGAACCTTCTTTCCCATTGAATGTGTAGACACCGTAATCCGTTGTGTTGTCGCGGTTAACATAATTTCTGTCGTTGACAAAAGCCATATCCCAACCTTCCAAATCATTCCAGAGACCGTTTAATGAAGCCGGCGCCGCTTTTGTTGTCACATCTTTATTAAGAACAACAGGAATACCGTCATTTGTAAAATTTAAAACATTTCCGTTTACAAAAAATTTATTTTCATCGGCAGGAGGAAAAATTAAAAAACCGGAACCGTTTCCGTCAGAACCGCTTTCGTATGTATATTTAATTCTATTGCTGCCTGTACTATTTCCGGATTCATAACTCAAAAAACAAAAATCATCAATGAATGCTATTGTTATTTTGATTTCTTCCCCATACCCGTTAATAAAACCGTACCAAACGCCGTTGAGCGGATATTTGGATTCGCCGCAGCCAATCAGCACAATAACAACAAATAAAAAAATAAAAATTGCGCGTCTCATGATTTCTCCTTTCGATGAGTATACACCAATCACTAAAAAAAGAAACTCCCAAAAAAGACAATTGGTACGTTTTCGGCAGTTTTTTACGATTGCTAACGCTGACACAGTGAAAGAAAATACCAAAAAGGTGGCAGCCACCTAATTATTACTATTTTACAATTAAAATTTGTTAATAAACTCCCAAAAAGGTGGCTGCCACCTCTTCTTTTTCATTTTTTTGCTCTCTTTTTGGGGTGTATTGTGGGGTTAGAGCTTTTTTTGTCTTTGCCTTAAGCGTCAGAATCACGGTATAATGAAAAAAAGACTTAATAGAGAGGTAAGTATGAAAAAATTTTTAAAACCTATAATTATAACTTTTACGGGCATTTTTTTGCTGATTTTTCTGGTTTTATTTACAGCGCCGCTGCTTTTTAAAAATCAATTAATGGAACTTGCCAAAACAGAGTTGAATAAAATGCTGCTTGCGAAGGTCGATTTTAAAGACTTGCAATTATCGTTTATCCGAAGTTTTCCGAATGCTTACATCGGTTTGGACGGATTGGAAGTTTTCGGTATCGATGATTTTAAAGACGAATTGCTTGTCGCTTTCGATAGATTTAGCGTAACGGTTGATATTAAGAGCGTGATCAAGATGGATAATATCGAAGTAAAATCTATCTTGCTTGATAAGGCGCGCCTTAACGGTCACATTCTTGAAGATGGACGCGCTAACTGGAATATTTTTAAACCCGGTGAAAAGACGGATGAAGCGATTGAAAAAAACACTGAAGAAAAAGAAGACGAATCATCTCCGTTTGTTTTTAAAGTTGGATTAACTAAATTTGAAATACGTAATTTACAGGCTGCTTTCCGCGATGATAAAAATAAAATAACAGCGGAATTGGAAGCGCTGAATTTCAATGTGCGCGGTGATATGAAACGCGAAAATGTCGATTTAAAATTACAATTATTAATCGACGGAATTGATTTCTGGCTTGACGAAGCGCGTCTTGCTAATAAAATCGGCGTGAAATTTGTTTCGGAAGTTGAAGCCGATTTAAATAATCTGATTTTCAAAATCAAAGATAACAAATTTAATTTGAATGATATCGTTTTAAAATTCGACGGGTTAGTTGAAATAGCGGGAAGCGATATTAATGCCGATGTAACATTCGCTACCGAAAGAACCGATTTTAAAAGTTTGATGTCGCTCGTTCCGGCTGTTTACATGAAAGACTTTAAAAATTTGAAAACAACAGGAAATCTCCTGATAAACGGCGATATAAGGGGAACACTCAATCAAAATCAAATGCCGATCGCGAATGTAAATTTAAATGTTGATAACGCGACATTCAGTTATCCCAATCTTCCAAAATCAGTAAACCATATTAACATCGCGGCGAGAGCGCATTATGACGGAGAAGTTTTTGATCGCAGCGCCGCGGATGTTGACAGATTCAGTTTTGATATTGCGGGCAATCCTTTTTACGCGGAAATTCATGTAAAAACGCCGGAAAGCGATCCGCGCCTTGACGCAAAATTTGCGGGAAAAATCGATTTTAATTCGTTAGTTGACATTATTCCTATAGATAATTTATTACTGAACGGTTTACTTGAATGTGATGTTTCGTTAGCGGGAAATATGTCGACTTTAAAAAAAGAACGATACGAGGATTTCAAGGCGGACGGACATTTAAAATTGAGCGGTTTTTCTTTCAAGAGCCCTGAGTTTCCGCAGGGAGTACAGATCACAAATACACAGCTTAATTTCACGCCGCGTTATGTCGAGCTTGCGAATTTCGACGCGAAAACTGGTAATTCGGATATTTCATTGCAGGGATCGCTTGAAAATTTTATTCCATTTATTTTTAGAAAAGAAACTGTCAGAGGAACTCTCGCTCTCAAATCGAATAACATCGATCTGAATCAATTTATGGACGGCGATAAAAAAGAAACAGAGAAAACAGAAAAAGAAGAATCTCAGATGAGCGTAATTGAAGTTCCGAAAAATGTTGATTTTTCATTGAATGTCAATATCGGACAAATTCTCTTTGATAAATTATTAATTTCAAATACTACAGGATCGATAATTTTAAAAGACGGGAAACTTGATATGCAAAATCTCAGAATGAATCTGCTTGAAGGAAGTATGATGCTAAACGGCGAATACAATACTCAAAATAAAGCGATACCGCATATCAATTTTAGTATGAATGTTAATCAAATTGATATTTCTTCCGCAATTACATCATTCTCATTTGTCGAAAATATTTTACCCGAACCGCAGAATTATATCGGAAAAGTATCGGCGGAAATGACATTATACAGCAAGCTCGAGCAAAATATGTCACCGGAATTAAATTCAATCCTGTCAAAAGGAAAATTGCAAACATTTAATCTGCAGGTACGCAATTCAAAAATTTTTGGAACTGTCGCAAGTGTTTTGCATAACGAAAACTGGCGAAATCCTATGCTCGGAAATATCACTATTTCATTTGAAATAAAAGACGGACGAGTTTATATCGAAGAACCGATAGTGATCAATATGCAGCAAACAAGAATGGAAATTTCAGGCGATCAAGGTCTTGATATGTCGATGAATTACAAATTATCCGCCATCGTGCCAACTTCAACGATCGGCGCCGGAGCGACAAATATTTTAAACAAAATCCCCGGAGGCGGTTTAAAAGAAGTTACAGTATCAGGATTGATCAGAGGCACAGCGAAAAATCCTGATGTGAGTCTCAGCGTCGCCGATATGGCAACAGCGGTAAAAGATCAAGTTGTTGACGCTGTCAAAACCCAGGTAAACGAAGAAGTGAATCGTCAAGTCGAAAAGTTAATGTCTGAAGCTCAAAAACAGGCTGACAATATCCGCAGTACCGCGAAAACAACCGCCGACAGAACGCGAAGCGAAGCGAACGCGTTAGCCGACAAAACAGTCAGAGACGCGGGATCAAATCCCATTCTCAGGACAGCAGCGCAGGCTACTGCAAACGGAATTCGCAATGAAGGCGAAAAAGCCGCTGTAAAAATCGAGCAAGAAGGCGAAAAGCAAGCCCAAAACGCCATCTCAGCCGCCCAACGACAAGCCGACTCCTTGAAACGCTAACGGCGGCTGCCACCTTTTTGGTAGTTCGTTACGATTACAAATGCGACTGCTTTGAAAAAAAGTACCAAATAGGTGGCTGCCACCTTTTTGGTAGTTCGTTACGATTACAGGTGCGGCTGCTTTGAAAAAAAGTGATAAAGGTGGTTGCCGCTATTTTTTACCTTTTTTTCAATACCACCGCGCCGAACGCTCCTACTTTTCCCTCAACGATATTTTCATTAGCGATCACAACATCCGCGTTTTGAAAGCGTTCCGGTAAAGCGAGGGATTTTTCGCTGCGTGAAAAGTTGCAAATTATAAGCAGTTCCTCGTTTTCATGTTTTCGTGTGTAGACAAATAAATCAGGATCATCAGGTAATAATAAATCGAAATTGCCAAGCGTAATGATGTCCATTGTTTTTCGCAGGTGAATTAGTTTTTGGTAAAATCTGAAAACGGAATCATCAGCGCCGGGCGGATGTCCTGTATCCGAAAGATGCCGAGTGTCGTCTGAAACAACCGCGCGCGACAACTGTTCTTCGGCGTTGATCTCAATGTAATTGGGGTTTACCATGATCCACGGCTGTCCGTCGGAAAATCCCGCGTTGCGTTTAACGTTCCAGTGCATGGGTGTGCGTGAAGTGTCGCGGCTTTTCAGACGCATGAAACGGAGCATATCTTCTTTCGCGATTTGTTTTTTATCAATTACAAGATCGTTATAAGCGTTGATACTTTCCAAGTCCCGGTAGCCGCTGATGTCCGCGAATGGGGTATTCGTCATGCCAAGTTCTTCGCCTTGATATACGTATGGTGTGCCCTGTAAAAAGTGAAGACAGACAGCGAGCATCTTCGCTGATTTTTCACGCCGTTTTCGGCGGGCATTGAGTGAAGCGTTTATTTCCTCACCTTCACGGCAATCGCCTTCGTCACCGAGGCGGGTAACAATGCGCGGTTGATCGTGATTGCACCAGTAAAGACTGTTCCACGCGCGCCCGTGCAGTTTTGTCTGCCACCGGGCAAGAACTTCTTTCAATTCGCAGAGGATGATCTTGCGATCATTCCATTTGAACGACTCGCCGCCGTCCAATTCGACGGTTTCAAATTGAAAGATCATGTTGAGTTCGCTGCCGCCGGCGTTTGCGTATTGAACAGCGTCATCGGCAGTTATACCGCCGGTTTCGCCGACCGTCATCACATCGTAATGAGATAAAACTTCGCGGCGCATCTCCTGCAGATACTCGTGAACCCTCGCGCCGTTAGAAACAATCGCTTTTATATCACCGTCAGGAAAATTCTGAGGCTTTGAAATTAAACTGATTGCGTCAAGGCGGAAACCGTCAATACCTTTGTCCAGCCACCATCGCATCATTTCGTAAATCTCTTTTCTCAGCGCGGGATTATCCCAATTTAAATCGGGCTGGTACGGTGAAAAACAATTCAGGCAGTACTGCCCCGCCGCTTCATCGAAAGTCCATGCCGAACCGCCGAACCACGCGATCCAGTCATTCGGCGGAGCGCCGTTTTTCCCGTCACGCCAGATATAGTAATCCCGCTTTGGATTATTTCGATCTGATTTACTTTCCAAAAACCACGGATGTTCGTTCGACGAATGATTGACAACCAAATCCATTACGATTTTCAATCCCATCGCGTGAGCCTGATCCAAAAGACGATCGAAATCATCCATCGTTCCAAATTCGGGATTGATAGCTTTGTAATCGCTGATGTCGTAACCGTTATCGCGCATCGGGCTTTTGTAAACCGGAGATATCCAAATCACATCAACGCCGAGTTCTTTTAAATACCAAAGTTTTGACGCGATTCCGTTTATATCTCCGATTCCGTCGCCGTTTGAATCGCAGAAACTCCGAGGGTAAATCTGATATACTGTTGACTTTTTCCACCACTCAAAGGTGACTGTCACTGTGTCTGTCACTACGTCTGTCCCTGTGACTGCCACCTCTTTCATTTTTTTTTAACGCAGAGGCAGTGTAAACGGTAATTCCCGGCTGATAATATTATCCAAAGTTGGTATCCCGAAATCACACACAAATTGAAAAATACTCGCCGCTTCTCTTGACGCGATTAAAGACGCGATATTACGGAATAAATCAGTGAACGAAACTTGCAGTTTCACCTCAATCTGAGTTGATCCGGACGCTGCAAGGGGTTTATCGCTAATCGATCCTCTTATAAACGGATTTCTGTTTATAATTAAATTGTAATCAATTTTCGGCGGAGGCAGCGGAAATCGATTCGGATTTTCTATCGTTAAATAAACAAATACTTCAACGCCCGCTCTGCTGATGTTGCCGATCTTCACAGAATGACTTGTGATATACGGAGGCTGAGGCGGTACTTTCGGATCCTGAACCGCCTTCGACGCTGTCTTGCAGCTAGTGAAAGAAAACAGAATAAGAAACGCTATTACTAACGGCGCGATTTTTGACATATCCCTCCTATGGTGACTGGCATCTCCGGTAAACTTATTAAATACCTATTGCGTTTTTTGCCCAGTCAAAAACTTTCTTTGTGATATCTGTAAGAGCTCCGAGAACATCCGAGATAAACCCTAGCGGATCATCACGTATTTTTTTCTCAACGACTGCCATCTCAGTGAAGACAGCTGTCAAAGCTTTTTCCAGTACAAAATCACCAAGATCGGTATTTATCGGATCAAGTTTTTTAAAGTTTGTTTTATTTGGGAGTAATAGCGCCGGTATCGAATTATACACATCAACCGCGGTATTATATTTCAATGCAAAGTCATTGTAATACGTTATCACGGTAGTCCATGCTTCATTAGCGGAAACATCTAAAATAATAGGAGTATCCAAAACAGGATCTAACACTAATTTAAAGGCGGCTTTAAGAGGAGTTTTTGTTGTAGCTTCCAAATACTCTGTTGCTTCCGTACCTTTTTCACCTTTTAGTATTGTTAACGCGTCTTGAATAGTCATTGAAGTTATAGACGCTCTAAAAGCATTCGCAACGCCTTCTGACGCTTTTTCCGCAGACGCGTTTATACTGGTTTTGAGATCTTCTAATTTTTGTCCGCCTATTTGACCTAAAAGTGTATTTACATTAGGAACGCCGGGTATAGTAAAACCCGGTATGTTGACGCTGGGTATAGGCAAAGAATTCAAAGCGCCAATAGCGGTTTCTGCTTCAGGCGGTAAAGGAATTCTCCGCGCCGGATTATTATTAAAAGCGCCGACAACTGACAGCGTAGCTCCGGCATCATTAGAACCAGTAGACAGCGCTTCCTTCAAAGCGGAAATCATTTGATTATTAGTAGGTGAAAACTCGTTTTTGCCTTCATTATCGCCCAATAAAGAGTTAAGCAGATCACACGTAGTAAACGATAAAGATATAAAACCAACAACAAGAATCGAGCGTAAAGTTAAAACAAATTTGTTTTTCATAAAATCTCCTTGGTGACAGGCACAGCGATAGTCACCTATCTTGATAGTCACCTATCTTTCAATTATATGGTTGTTTTTTCGTGCTGACAAGTTATTCTTTTAGCCCAAATAGCGGCGTAATTTCTCCATAACCATCTCGATATCCAGCGGTTTGCCGAGGTGATCGTCCATTCCGGCTTTGATGCAGTGGTCGATATCTTCTTTAAACACATTCGCGGTCATCGCGATTATCGGGGTGCGTTTATGCGCCGGCTCTTTGCCGGCTTTTTGATTTAGTTTTTCTTCGTATTGCCGGATTTGCTTTGTCGCTTCGTATCCGTCCATTCCCGGCATATGAACATCCATAAAAATCATTTCATATTTGTCCGGTTCT
>Ga0209755_10004166_pt1 | contig 17349 bp, 11 predicted proteins | sample TergutCo191P1_FD_187301 | JGI IMG/M metagenome (GOLD analysis project Ga0209755, IMG submission 187301) | Cornitermes sp. P1 segment gut microbial communities from Petit-Saut dam, French Guiana - Co191P1 (SPAdes) (version 2) | ecosystem: Host-associated > Arthropoda: Insects > Digestive system...
GACTTAAACCATAAACTAAAAGTGCATCTACAATGGAGCAACAATAAATCCATGAGAGTCCTCGGCCGTTTGTCTCCGATTCAACGCCTTAACCAACTTCATGGGTCATATCATTTGCAAACATAGAGTGTGGGTGGGCTAATTTTCAATCCCGCCTTTACATATCCGGGAAATAATATTATAATGACAGGAGTGAAAATCTGCAAGAGGTGATTGGATGCTGAAGGCTGTTGCCCAGACTAACATAGGCAAGACGCGAACTGTTAACCAAGACACGGTTTTTGTGTCAATGGAAGCGGTTGGCTGCTTGCCTAATTTATTTATTGTGGCGGACGGCATGGGCGGTCACAAGGGCGGCGATGTTGCGAGCAGTGTTGCGATAGAGTCGTTTTGTGAGTTCCTGCGGGGGGCGGCTTCTGGTGAGGAAGTCCTTGACGTAATGACCTCGGCAGCGCGGTCGGCCAACGACCGTGTGGTGGCCAAGGCAGCGGAAAGCGATGAGCTTTCCGGCATGGGTACTACCATGACCGCCTGCACTATTTTCGAAGGTAAATATTTTATTGTTCATATCGGCGACAGCCGTGCGTATAAGATAACAGAAGACGAGATTGTTCAGCTGACAAACGACCATTCTTATGTGAATGAGATGGTGAAGGCGGGGCAGATAACTCACGACGAAGCCAAAGGGCATCCGCGCCGGAACATTCTGACGCGGGTACTTGGCGTAAATGATGAAATGGCTGCCGATGGCTATGTAGCGGAGGTTTCCGCGGGCAGCGTTATTTTGCTATGTTCGGACGGGCTATACAATATGGTGGCCGAGCCGAACATTTCTGAAATTATCAAAACACATGAAAATCCGGCAAGAGCATTGATAGAAGCCGCCAACGAAAAGGGCGGCACTGACAACATTTCGGTAATCGTAATTAATATCTGAGATTAGTAGGTGATACCTTGAGACTAGAGACAGGCAAGGTAATCAGTGACCGATACGAAATTCAAGAATTATTGGGCATGGGCGGCATGGCATATGTGTACCGTGCCTTGGATTTGAAGTTAGACCGGTCTGTTACCCTGAAAGTCATGCGCGAAGACCTCGATGAGGCTTTTATTGAGCGCTTTTATAAAGAAGCACAATCTGTTGCAAGTTTGTCGCATATTAATGTAGTGAAGGTCTTCGATTTTGCGGAGGACGACGGGCTGCATTATATGGTCATGGAGTACGTGGACGGCACCAGTTTGAAGGATTTAATCAACCGCAAGGCACCGTTTGACGAGGACAGCACCCTTGGGGTTGCGGTGCAGATAGCGGGCGGTTTGGTTCACGCGCATCAGAATAATGTCGTACACAGAGACATCAAGCCGCAAAATATCCTTGTGACGCACGACGGCTCTGTGAAAATAGCGGATTTTGGCATAGCGCGGGTGGCGAAGCTTACCACGCTTACTAGCAATGCGGCGAACTCTATGGGTTCGGTGCATTATTTTTCGCCGGAGCAGGCGCGCGGCGGGTTTGTTGACCACAAGAGCGATATTTACTCGCTTGGGATTACGATGTTTGAGATGGCGACGGGGCAGCTGCCTTACGACGGTGAAGTTCCCGTTACTGTCGCTTTGAAGCATATAAACGACCCTTTTCCCGACCCGCAGGAGATTAATCCCGATATCAGCGACCACCTTGCCCACATTATCAAGAAGGCGACGGAGAAAAATTCTTCGATGCGCTACGCCGCGATTGAGGACATGTACCGCGACATGAAGCGGACTATCAATAATGTAGATTTTCTTGAAAACATCAGCCTTGAGGATTCGCCTACCGTACAAATGAGTCCCGAGGACTTGGATACGATTCGGCAGAACAGGCAGGATTATACGGCGAAGCTGCGCATGGCCTACGGGGAAGACGAGGACGATTTGCCCGAGGAGAAGACTGACCGCAAGATGATTTTTGCGGCGTTTGCGACTGCGGCTGTGCTTGTTGGGCTGATTACTTTTGCGAGTGTGCTTATCTACAATAACCTGCGTCCGCGGCTTGTCAGCCCTCCGCTTGTTACGGGAATGACTTTGGAAGAAGCTGTGCGGGCGGCGGAGCCGTATCTTGTTGTGGCGGCGGTGGGTGAGGTGTTTAGCGAGGAATACGCGCAGGGGCTGATTTTGGAGCAGAGCGCGGGGCCTGCGGATAATTTGAGCCGCGGTTCGGTTATTCATGTGCTGCTCAGCCGCGGAAGTGCGTTTGTTGATATGCCCGATTTGATTTACGAGATGCGGGAGACGGCGCTTGAGACGCTTTGGGACTTGCAGCTTGAAGTCGAGGAGCTGGAATATGCCGATGTGGAGCTGCCTGCGGGGCTTGTTGTGCGGACGGAGCCCGAGCCGGGCGAGGCGATTGCCTACGGCGAGGTCGTGCGGATGTTCGTGAGCCTTGGGCCTAACAACTCGCCGTTTCCTTTGCCTAGCTTGATTGGCTTGCATGAGCTGAAACTGGACGATGACGGTGAGGAAATTTTCAATATCATCGAATATATTCAGGACGAGCTGCGCCTTATCGTGGGCAGCATCGAGCGTCAGCCTAATGTGATGGCGCCTGCGGGTACGGTTTTTTATCAGTCAATACAGCCCGGCGAGCCTGTTGTCGCGGGCGATGTCATAAATTTGCGGGTGAGTACGGGGAACGCGATTCCGCAGTCGAACCCTGCGCCAAGCCCGTCGCCGACGCCCGAGCCTGAACCTACGGATGAGCCGGTGCCGGATGAGCCCGAGCCTTCGCCTGTTCCTGACGAAGCGCCTGCTTTGGTGGAGAGTATTCTAAATATTGATATTGCGCCGTTTGATGTGCCGGAGGGTGCGGAGCAGCTGCATTTGCGTGTGGTGAAGATTTCGGCGGGCGTTGGGTCGGAGATTGTTGCGAATTACCGCTTTCCGATTGGCGCGTTTCCTATAGCGTTTCCTATTTCGGGCAGCGGGTTTGCGACTTATATGGTGTACCAAGTGGATGAAGACGGTGCGGAACACCGCCGCGCGATTTCTGATATAGACTTCAACCGTGAAGCGGCGCAGCAGAGCCAATGATAGAAGGAACGATTATCAAAGGCATAGGCGGGCAGTACACGGTGGATTGCGGCGGCCAGCAGTACATTTGCAAGGCGCGGGGTCTGTTCCGCAAGAAGAAGGAGACGCCGCTTGTGGGCGACCGTGTCCGCGTGAAGGCTGACGAGGGGCTGCTGATGGAGATTTTGCCGAGGCGGAACGAGCTGAAACGCCCCAGGGTCGCAAATGTTGACCAGGTGGTAATCGTGCTTGCCGCTGCGCAGCCGGATTTGCATTTTACTATGCTTGACAGGTACTTGATGCAGGCGGAGTACGAGAAAATCCCCGCGGCGGTTTGTGTTAATAAGAACGACCTGGACGAGCTGCTGCCTGTGAAGGTTCGTGATTTGTATGAGGCGGTGGGCTATCCTGTTTTTATTGTTTCGGCGGCGGACGGTTTGGGTTTTGGGGATTTGACGGAATACTTGCGCGGGAAGGTGACGGTGCTTGCCGGCCCGAGCGGAGTGGGTAAGACTAGCATAATCAACATAATCTGCGACGGCGAGGATTTGAAGACGGGCGCGGTCAGCGAGAGGATAGGGCGCGGAAAGCATACGACAAGGCATACGGAGTTCGTTTCTTTGAATGAGAGCGGCTATGTGATTGACACGCCAGGTTTTTCGTCGCTTGCGCCGCCGGATGTTCCGCGTTTGGAGCGTGCGGAGCTGTTTAAGGAGTTTCGGCCTTGGCTAGGCGGCTGCCGTTTTCATGATTGCTTGCATATGTCCGAGGATGACTGCGCCGTGAAGGAGCAAATCGGCAAGACAATCGACCCCGGGCGTTATGACAGATATATTGAATGGATAAGTGATTGAATATGTATAAGTTGGCACCTTCGATACTTTCGGCGGATTTTAACTCGCTTGGGGGCGCGATTACTGCGGTGGAGAAAGCAGGGGCGCATTATTTGCATTTTGATGTAATGGACGGGCATTTTGTTCCGAACATTTCGTTTGGTGTGCCGGTGCTTTCTTCGATTCGGCGGAACACGAAACTTGTTTTCGATGTACATTTGATGCTGCGCGACCCTTTTCGGTATTTGGAGCCGTTTGCGAAGGCGGGTGCGGACATTATCAGTGTCCACTGGGAATCGTTTGAGAAGAACGATGAAAGTGACGGGTTAGGCGTTTGTATCGACAAAATCCGTGAGCTTGAAAAGAAGGTTGGGCTTGTGCTTAATCCGCACACGCCGCTTGAGCCGATTCTGCCGTTTGTTGAGCAGGTTGATATGGTTTTGGTGATGTCGGTGGAGCCGGGGTTCGGCGGGCAGGGGCTTTTGCCGTTCACCTTGGGGAAAGCGGAACGCCTGGCCAACTATGTGCAGAACAAAGGCTTGGAAGTGGACATAGAGATGGACGGCGGGATTGACTTGCTGAATCTGCGCTCTGTACTTAGCGCGGGGGTTAATGTTGTTGTGGCTGGTACGTCGATTTTCGGTGCGGTGGATATCAGCTTCGGGGTGCAGCGGTTTCTCGAGACGTTTGCGAGCTACGAGGCGTTAAAGCGGCGGAAGCAGCAGAAGGCGCGGCTATGAGGGCGGCTGTTGTTGCTAACGGGGAGATTAGCGACTATGCATACACAAGGCGCGCGGTAGGGGAATGCGGTTTTGTGATTGCCTGCGACGGCGGCTTGCGGCATTGCCGCGAGATGGGGATTGTGCCTGATTTGATTGTTGGGGATTTGGACTCTTGCGGTGAGATTTTGGGGGAGTATGACGGGGTTCCTGTGTTGAAATTCCCGGTGGAGAAGGATTTTACTGATTTGGAGTTGGCTCTTGCGCATGTTTGTGAAGTTTTGCAAAACGCGCGGGGCTTGATTGTTTTTGGGGGGTTTGGCGGGCGCTTTGACCATCAGTTGGCTAATGCGCATGTTTTGTTGCAGGCGGTGGAGCGCGGTGTCGGGGCTGAGATGCGGGACGAGCGTACGCGGGTGGTTTTGGTGCGGGATGTTTGTGAGCTGCGGCGGGATGATGGAGAGATTGTTTCGCTTTTGCCTATGAGTGAGGTTGTGGACGGGGTTGTTACGGATGGGTTGTATTATCCGCTTGCGGGGGAGCAGCTGCGGATTGGGTATGCGCGTGGGGTTAGTAATGAGATTGTGGGGGAGATTGCGGAGGTGAAGGTTGGGGCTGGGGTTTTGATGGTAGTGCAGAGTCGGGGGGGACGGTAAAGCCGCCATTGAGTGGAGAACTCATGATGGCGGCTTTTTTTATTTGGTTATGCTTCTTCGTCCTCGTCTTCCCGCAGGGACATTATGAGGTTTGCGGCATCTTTGATAATGCCGATGTCCTGTGTTGCGGTTTCCCATTCCACCAGTGCGCCGAAGAACTCGCTGACGAAGCGCAGGGGTACCATTGTGCGGTCGTCGATTGTTATTGCGGGTACGTCCATGCCGAGTGCCGCTAGTTCGGGTGTGATTTGCCCGGTGGGGAAACTCAGCGTTTGCCCGTTTAGTGTGATGTGGGCAAGAGATGGGCTGTAGTCTGTGGCGCGTGACCAGTCAACTTCCGCGCCGAGGGCGTAGGCCACAAAGCGGATGGGTACGAGGGTTCTGCCGTCTACGACTACAGGGAGCGTATCCATTACTTGCGTGGGTGAGTTGCCTGCAAGGTCGGAGATGATGGGTGAGCCGATTTGCATGGTAAGGCGTTTTAGGGTTTCTACATAGCGGACGGTAAATTCGCCTGTGGTGGGGGCTTGGAAGGTGAATATCCCTGTTGTGATATCGTACAGGCCGCCTTTGATTGTTGGGTTGCCGAATAGTGCTACTATTCTGTAGGTGTTAAGCTCTGTAAGGTCGAAGTCTTCTAAAGAAGCGGTTATGGTGAAGGGTGCGGCGGTTTCTTCGATGGTTTCGTCGCCTACGGTGATATTGACTGTGATGGTGAGGAAGTAGTCTGCTGTGCTGGGTGTTACATCCAAAGCTACGCTGATGGGGGTTTCGCCGTTATCTTCCAAGCCGGCAAGGGCGGTCAGCTTGTTGGGGTCTAGGGAAATTGAGCCGCCGTTAAATGCCAGTGTTACGGTTACGTCTGCGTCTGCAAAGGCTTCCGCGGTATTTACGTCGAATACGGCGGCGGCGGGTTGTTCGATTTCCGAGAGGTCGATGGTGACAGTAAGTGGTGTGTCTGTGCCTTGTCCGATTAAAGCGTCCGCGGCATTGCTGCTGATTTGGGCGGTGACTTCGCCTGTTTTTTCATTTACTGTGACAGGGATGTTTACTGCATCGGCTGCATCGCCAACTGTGCCGGGTACATACACCGTGGGTGTGGGGGAAGGTGTCGGAGAAGGTGTGGGGGTTGGCGCGGGGGTTGGTGTATGGTCGGAGATTGAATCGGAGGTTGAGTCGGTTTCGGTGGTGTGGGTTGGTGTGTGGGTTGGTGCGGGTGTAGGGGTTGGTGTAGGTACGGGTACGGGTGTTGGTGCAGGGGTTGGCGTAGGCGTAGGTACGGGTATGGGTGCGGGGATTGGTGCAAGTGTAACGATGATTGTAAGGGTACTGCCGTCCGCATAGTTAGTAAGCCCTGCGATAGTGAAGGGAATGGCGGCGGTTTGGCTGTTGTAGGTTAGGCCGTCTATGAGGTTGAATGACAGTACGCTGCCGTTTAGGGATGGGTCTGCTGCGAGTATATTATCGTCGTCTGTGGTGGTTCCGATAACAAATGCAACCGTATCGCCCGGCAATGCTCTGTTGCCTACAAGGGCGGCGAGGTTTATGGTTTGTGTTGTTGTGTCGTAGGCTTGAAGATGGTGTATTTCGTTGGGGATGGCGGAGGGGGCGGCTTGTGCTACGTTTACGGTAGTGCTGCCGCTTGCTTGGGTAAAGTTTCCGCTTGGGTCGGTAAAGGTTGCGGGGATTTGCTGGCTTGCGCCCGCGTTTAGTGCGGTTGCGGGTGTTAGCCATGCAAAGCCTGCGGGGAGCGGCAAGTTTGCGAGGGTAATGGGGAAGGTTGTGTTGATTGCGGCGGGCGGGGTAAATGTTCCCGTTGCCCGTGACATTCCCGGGTTTTGGCCTGGAATGGTGCCGGTGAAGTTGCCGCTTGCGGTAAAGGTTGTTGTATCGGCTACGTTGGTGACTGCGCTCCATGTGCCGGTTACGGTTGTGCTGCCGATGGTAACGGATGCGGTGGGTGTTTGCGGGTTGCCGTTGAAAGTCATTGCGTCAAACGCGCCCACGGTTGCGCCTGCAACGGGTGCGGGGTTTATGGTGAGTGTGAATGCGGCGTCTGCTGAAATCCACTGCCCGGGTATGGTGGCGGCGGTTGCGGTGATGGTTGTGCTGCCGATGCCTGTGATGGTTATTTGACCGTTTGCGGCGACTGTTGCTGTGTTTGGGTTGCTGCTTGTCCATGTAACCGTGCCTGTGTTGCTGTTTGCGGGGGCAAAGGTGAGGTTATGGGTAAAGGGGGCTGTGCCGAAGGTGCGGTTTATTTCGGCGTTATTGTTTGGGAAGCTGATGGTGCGGGGTTGGCCGGGCAGGACGGTAACAGTTGCCGCATTTGAACGCACGGCAACAGAATTTGGAAGGTCGGCAAGGCTTACTTCGGCAAAGAAGTAATGAGTACCCACCGTTAAGTCATTGGGGATGTTAAATGCCGCGCCTGTTGCGCCGGTTATGAGCGTACCGCCTACGTTGTTGTTTGCGGTGTTAGAAAACCATTGGATTGTGTGAGCATTGCTTACCCGTGTTGTTATGCCGCCGATGGAAAGGGTTTGGGTGATGTTGCCGACAGACACGGTTGTATTTTGGGGGTGTGTGCCAATGCTTGCAAGCGGGGGCGTAACCGCAGGGATTGCCGCATTAGCATTGATTGTGGGGTTGTCGGTGCCAACGGTGAGTGTGCCGGTGGCGGTATTTAAGCTGCCATGCCCTATTGCCATAGCAACACCGCCACCTTCACCACGCCTTGCATTAACATAGCCACCGGTTATGATAACGGTAATATTGTTTGTGGAAGCCGAGCCACTACCCATGCCGATTCCCGCACCCGATTGACTTGACGTAGCACCCCCGGTTGCAGTCACAGTTCCTCCGCTGATGTTTATAGTTCCGTTGGCAGGATGACCATCACCTCCACCAATGCCAGCACCTGCTTGCATACCTGTAGGAACGTTCGTGGCGTTAATAATGCCGCCTACAATGTTTATTGTGCCTCCAAATACCCCGCCACTCGTGCCGATACCTGCGTTGCTACTGCTTTGTGCGTTTAATGTGCCTGTACCGTCAATAGTAATGCTATGCCCTGCACCATTGGCGATACCTACACCCGCACCGGCACTAGCTGTTACGGTGTTGTAGCCCACAAAGTACAAATAACTATTTGCGCCGGTAAAGGCAAGAGCCGCCCCTTGCCCTGCTGTTGCTTGAATATTCAAGTTGTCGATGGTGATATTGTTGTTTGCGCCGAACGAGAACGACAAGCCGTTGAATGGCGTACCGCCGCCCACGATGGTTACGGTTCTGTTTGCGAGTGTTGTCAGCGTCCGTGGCGGGGTTGGTGGGTCAAGCCCGGCAATGTTTACCGTGGTTATCGTTGCATTGTTTAACGCTGCCTGCACCGCATCCCAATCCATCGGTGCGCTTGTAAGTGGGAATGTTACCGTGAAGGGGGGAACGGCAATTCTGCTGCCCAATGTCACATTCGATACGGTAATACTTGCCGTGTCCGTTTCTGTGAATGTTCCCGTGAAGTTGACACTGCGGTTTGCATTATTTACCGCAGTAATAACGCCGGTGGGTGCGGTCGCGCTTAATGTCATGCCTGCAAGCCCCGGCACGACGGGGAACTGTGCCATAACGCCGCCGCTTGGTATATCTGTCACGAAATGCATATCAAGCCTGTGCAGGTTTGTGCCGCGTGTAAAGCCCGTTCCGCCGGTTGCCATAAACGCCGCCGAATTACCCGCGCCGATGTAAAATGCGTTGTTGCCGACTGTGCCTGTCGTTCTAACAATGCCGTTCGCCGGAATATTCGTGTTGCCTACCACAAGAAGGAATGTATTAGTTTCCATGCCAATTCCGCTTATAGTTATCGCGCCGCCGATGGGTTGACCGACAGTAAGCGTACCACCGCTTTGCACACTAAATGCAGCACCGCCTGCGGCATTAGTAACACCACCACCCGATGATATTAGCGTTACAGTTGTCGCATTTGGGATATTTACAATTCCTGCCGTCAAGCTGATGCTGCCTGTGATTGTTATGGTTTGCGGCGTTCCCAATACCTCCGCCGCAAGCACCGCCAAACGCAGTGCCGCTTCGCTGTTTACGTTCATAGGAACTGCCCCAACCGCAATCCAATTCGCCGTTACCGTTACCGCTTCTGCGGGCATTATAAAGGATGCGCCTGTGGGTTGGCTGGCGTTTGTAATGGTTACAGTGGTGGGTTCAATCGTCCAACCGTTAAATACATGACCCGCCCGTGTACCCGCTGTTAGGTTTATGGTTGCATTTTCCGCAGCTTGGGTGTGGCTCGCAGAAGAACCACCGCCACCGCCTTGATTTACGGTTATGGCAAAGGTAACAGCCGCTTGCGGGGCGTTGGGGCTAACCGTTCCCGCTCCGCCAATTGGTTCAGGACTGATTATAAGACCATTATTCGTAATCGAACCGCTGTTATATATCGTACTGAAATTATTGATTCTGCCGCCGGATTCGTTTGTTATCGTGCCGTTATTTGTCATTGCAGCGTTATTATTAATTATGCCGCTGGGACGATTTGTTATTGTGCCGGCATTTGTGAATGCTCCGCTACTTTTGTTAAATGTGCCGTAATTTATGAGTGTTGCTGCTGCTGTCAATGTTGTAGTTTGTGAAGATGATATATTCAATGTGCCACGATTCGTAATGATGTTTGAACTGCTGAAACTTGTAGAAAATGGGGACAAGAACGTCAGTGATGAATTTTCTGATATTGTAACATTGATACTACCACGGAAAGCTATATCCCCTGTAAAATGCCCGCTCATTATAGCAGTTGATGAGTTTGCCGCCCCACCAATTGTAGGCCAGCCGGTGGGGATAGTAACCCCATGCCCCGGCGCTGGCTCCAACGGTACGAATGTTACTTCTGCATTTGCTGGCAGAAGCAATGCCCCGCTTGCATTTGGGCCGATGGTAACAGTACCACCCGCCGCACCCCAACCGGTGACGATGGGTTGTATCGTAGCAAGCGCACCGTCCCATATGGCGGTATTCAGCGGCATTATCCCCGCAAGCGGTTCAAACTCCCCCACCGCCAAAAACATCGCATATTCAGCGGGCTCACCGTTTTCATAGTCATAACTATATTCATATTCGTATTCATATTCATACTCATATCCCTCATACGCCTGCTCATCTTCGTAAATTTCTTCATAAAAATCCTCGTAACCATCCTCCTCGCCATATTCTTCTTCCAATACAGGCACTTCCACCGAAGGAATATCAATCGGCGGCATATCCACAGGCGGCTCATAAACACCATCCTCATAAAAATCATCGCCATCCGTATAATCCATAACGTAATCACCCACAAGCATACCGCCCGGGCTTTCCTCCGCTGCGATTGGTACTGTGCCGAATGTTAGCGCGAGCGCCAGTACCACCGCCAACAGCTTTTTAAGCTTAAATCTTCCTTTCATACTTACTACCCTCTCTCTATCCTCATTGATTTTTTATATGGTTTACCGCATAATACAGTCATGGAAAGGTGGTGCAGTTAATGAAAATTGGTGATTATGTTACTGTTCAAGAAATTAAGAACCAAAGTGACGCAAGATGGGTGGTTCTTGTGGATTTAGTCGTAGGAGAATACGGCGGTACAACAGGCGGCATTATTCGGTTTATAGGGAACAACGAAGAAGCAGGGAATTTAACAGCCGAACTTAGCCTTAACGGTACGCGGGCATTGCTTGTTTGCGGTGCGCTTGAACCACTGTGCGTGGGGAGTGTGTTTGTAGAATGATTATCAGTCGACTCCAACCACCAGTGGTTTGTTTCTGTGTGGGTAATGTTACAAGGCCGCACAGATGAGGTAATCTTCAAAGTGGATACAGGTTGCAATGCACTTGTACTTAGCCACAATACCTTGCGTAAACTTGGTTTTTCCATATCTGCGGAAGACTTGACAAAGCTACCGAACATAACAGGCAAACACGCAGACGGCGAAAAAAGCAACTATAAAGCCTTGGGAAAAGTATCTCTATTTTCACATGAAAACCATGAAGGACACATTTGCGAAGTCCCCGCAATATGCCACGCATCCCGCAGAACAAATGACCTTATAGGCACGGCTGTACTGAAACAATTCTGCAAAGTAAACTTTAACTTCATAGGCAACAAGTATATGGAGTTAATAAAAGACCCTTCAAATTATATCAATTAAAAATGACAAAAAACTGAACCTTGCTGAAACGCAAGGTTCGGGACGCTGATTACAGCTTGGTGAAGATATAGCCTTTATTACGATGTGTGTCAATACCATAGCCGGAAGGTTCGATTTTTTTCCGCAGCCTCGAAATTATAGTCTGCACAGCGTTCTTGTCCTCGTTAAGCGGCTGCGTCCATATCTTGCCGTAAATAAAATCAGCGGCAAGCAGTCTGTCCTCATTTTGCACCAACAGCAGAAGTACAGCATACTCCCTTGCGGTCAGCCCCAAACTCTCGTCATTTATATATGCCTGCGAAGAATAGGATTCCAATAGGAGCGTACCCTTTTTAATGGTTTGCGGCACACGCTCCGCCCGGCGCAAAAGTGCCTCTATTCTAGTATGCAATATATCGCTTTCATAGGGCTTGGCGATGTAATCATCACCGCCTGCCTGTATTCCACTCATCTCATCATTTGTTTCGGACAAAGCGGTAAGGAGCAAAACAGGAGTGTCGTTGCCACCCGCCCGCAGCTCTTTTAAGAAATCAAGCCCGCTTCCATCCGGCAGCATAATGTCAAGCACAATAAGGTCGGGGTTCGCTTCAGAAATAGCTTCCTTCGCTTCGGCAAGGTTCATCGCAAGGCGCACAGCATAACCGCGCTGCGCTAAAAAGAATTTGTTAAGGTCTTGTATATCCTCATTGTCCTCGACCAATAACAGATTATACATCGGCAGTTGCCTTCCTTCGCTCTGTGAATATAGGTACAGTGATTGTAACCGTCGTGCCTTTTCCTAATTCGGACTCTATTTCAATTACGCCGCCGTGGCTGGCTATGATGTTCTTGCAAATGGCAAGCCCCATCCCTGTCCCGCCGGAACCTTCGCCCGTTATCCCCCTCTCAAAAATGTGGGGTATAATATCTGAAGGTATGCCCTCGCCCGTATCTGTAACCGTAACGTATACATACTGACCATCGTGCTTCAAATGTACGCCGATTAACCCATTTTCAGTGTGCCGGTTTGCGTTTTCAAGGATATTTACAAGCACTTGGATTAGCCTGTCGGCATTGCCGAATATTTGAGGGAGGCCGCCGCTTACTGTTACTTCCAAGGTGTTGCCCTGTTTTTCAATCAAACCCCTGTGGGCTTCCGCACTTGCGGTAAACAGAGCCGCGGCATTAAGCGGCTTCATCTTTTCGCGGCTTTCCTGCATAGCCGCCATACGCAGCACGCTTTCGGCTATTCTTACCATCCGCATAGATTCTTCTTTCGCTTTCGCAAGGGAGCGGTTAATAAGCGCCAAATCGTCAGCACCTATTATGCACTCATCATTATCCGTCATAGAGTTTTCTAAAATGATTTCCGTTCGCTGAATATTGCCGGATATGACTGTCAGCGGGGTTCTTATATCGTGGCTCATATTGGAAAGGTACTCGGTCTTTGTGCGTGTCAGACCCTCTAAGGTGGTATTTTCATCTTTTGCCTTCTCAAACTCCCGCATGGAAGCGATAAACACAGCAACAGCTTCAAATAACGCGAACACAAGCACCGCCACCCCCGCCATGTGAAAAGGCGGCATATGAAAAAGACGCGTAAGATAACCCAAATCCGCAAGTGCAGCAGCAACAAACAGGAATAAACCCAACGCAAGCACTTTCTGCTCAAGGTTGAGCATCTCCACGCCCGCCCTGCGCCGTTTGTAAACGAACATCACAAAACAAACCAACAGCCACACAGCAGCAACAAAATACCCATAAAGCATATACTCAAGCATCATGCTCATGATTACCGTATCCAAAACCATAAACAGCAAAATAAGTACGCCCGATACCCCGTATACAGCGTACAACACCCCTCTATGCAGCATACCCTTGTACAGCATGTCTACAATGGCAAGGGTAAGAATAGCCGACAGCGGGATAGCGATATATTCAATCCTGAATTTCGTAAACCAACTCATCCACGGCAAAATCACCGTGAAAACCCTGTTGCCCGTAACCCCCATACGCATTAACCAAGTGAAACAAAATGCCGCAAAAAATAGACTCGCATAATTCCGCCTATGCGTAAAAAATAACACCAAAAACAACATGGCAAGCACCAAAAAGCTGCCCAGGATGATAGCCGTCTGATACTGCTCTGCCCGCACCCAATCGGAAAGCAACGTACCTGTGCCAACATACCACCACAGATGCGCGCCGCCCATGCGGTGTACATGGTTGGATGACTGCTGGATAATCTCGATAACACCGTCCGCGCCCTGCGCCGTAAACGTAATGCGCCCCGTGTCAGGTATGTCGGTTTCGGGAGTTTTCCCCGGCCTGCCAATGTCCAAGAGCCATGCGCCGTTTACATATATCCTGCGGGAAAATTCGGCGGCATAGCGTGTGAAGGTGTACCACTTTCCGTCCTCTACATATAAGCGTATACGGCTTGTTGCCGTGGTGTATTGTGATGCCCAGCCGAAGGATAATTCATTAGCCGGGTCATTTACCCATGCTTCAAATTCCGCAGGGGACAGCAAAACATTGGGGATATACTCCACAAATCCCCTCAAGTGAACAACATAATTTTCAAAGTCATGGCCGCGTAAATCGGGGCCGCCGTCCCCAACTCTTACAATCTGCACAGGCGGCGGGTATGCAATGTAAATGAGCAACCCCGCCACAAATACGATTAGCACTATGGGCAGGTAGAAAATAATACGCTTTCGTTCGTTTGCTTTTTGTAACAGCTTCATAATCACCATAATTGCAATTATACCTTGCTCAACAGCCCAAGGTCTTGCACTATTTATTAGAATCTGCTACAATAACGCTGTTACAAAAATTCTTAAAAAAACAAGGAGGTCGGACGAGATGAAAATGCTGCTTTTATTTTTGTGTGATAAAACCATTTCGTCCGCGCTCGTCTAAGCCCTGTTCTTGACAAAGCCCTTTTCTAGCGCCGCCGGTTTTATCCGCAGGCGTTTTTATTTTGTCCATTACACTTATGCCAAAAAGACTGCGTTACTATCTGAACAAAATCACTGACCAAAAAACCACCACCTACCGCTACAACGAAATCGTAGACGGACGCCCCGTGCAGAAGGAAATCTACGACGGCGAATGCGTTGTCGTCTACCTGAAACGGAACGACGAGCCGCAAAGCGACAGGACGGGCATACGCCGCGAGCCTACCTTTTGGCACAACGGCATCGCCTATACCTTCGACCGTACTAATCGTATGGCGCTTGACCGTCCTACCGTCACCGTTGCGATTCCGATTCAAGCGGTCGGTGTGACCGACCGGTTGACTGTTGCGGCAGCGGATTTTTGTCTGCGCGCGCTGCGTCCTTATTTCGATGAAATTAACGCGCAGTATGCCAACCGCTCACGCCCCGACCGTGATAACGGCAAGTTCATCCTGTACGACCCGGGGAGTAAGGTGCTTCTGCGGAACGCCGCTTATTTTGCGGAAATCCCGGACAAGGACTATAAGGACGGGAAGGGCAACGTGATTTACGAGTACCCGGACGTCGATTTGCCGCCGGACTTAATGTGCCTTTGCGTACGCATGGAAATTCAGCTGCCGCACCTGAAACTGGACAGGGCAAAAACTATGCTGCTGAAACAGCTGCCCGAGACTATCGAGCGCTTCGTGAAGGAGTTCGACCACGGGAAGCTAGCTGCGGCGCTGAATCTGTACGAAACGCAAACCGCCATTCGAACCTTCCTGCGGGACAACGGCTACTGCGCGTTCATAGCGAACGGCAGTATTTTAGCGCGCGAGCGGGGCAGTGACGCACCTGCTGCGGACTCGCTGCCCTTCCAAAGTCCCGCGGAAGACGAAATCGAAATAGCAGGCATACGCGGCATGGGAATAAAACGCGGTGTCACGGTGATAACGGGCGGCGGGTACTCGGGCAAATCCACAGTGCTGAACGCGGTTTCCGCGGGGATTTATAACCACACGGCGGGCGACGGGCGCGAGCTGTGCATCACGGACGAAAGCGCCGTGACAATAACAGCGGAGGACGGCAGGGCAGTCTCCGGCGTGAACATTTCGCCGTTCATAAAATGGCTGCCCGGCGGCGACCCTTCGGACTTTTCGACCGCGCACGCCTCCGGCTCAACCTCGCAGGGCGCCAACATAATGGAAGCCGTGTCGATGGGCGCGGGGCTGCTGCTGATAGACGAAGACCGCTCCGCGACCAACTTCATGATTCGCGACGCGGTGATGAAAGAGCTAATCGAACGTGAGCCAATCACGCCGTTTACCGACCGCGTACGCGAGCTGGCGGGTATGGGCGTTTCTACGATACTGGTAATCGGCGGCAGCGGCGAGTATTTGTCTGTGGCTGACAAGGTTTTCATGATGGACGAGTTCGTGATGAGCGAGGTGACTGCGCGGGCGAAGGCGCTTGCGGTGCCGCAGGCTGACACGCCAAAGGCGGCCTGCTGGGACATGCCAAGCAGCGTAATGCGCGGGTTTTCGGCATACCCGCAAGGCACAACGCGCGAAAAGCTCGCCGTGTCAGATACAGGGTTCATTATCATCGGCGACGAGCGGATAGATGTGCGGTACTTGCACGATATAGCGACGGACGCGCAGGTCAATGCCCTGGCGTTTATGCTGCGGTATCTGGCGAAGAAGGAGGCGGGCACGGACAGCCTGGAGGCCATGGCGCTCGCCATGCGCGGTCTGGAGCCAAAAGGCGGCAGCGGCACCGCCGACGCAGCGGCAGGCGCACGCGAGCTATTCGAAAAACTCGAAACCGAGGGGCTGGACTTGGTAGACACAGGCTTTTTCGTCGGAATGGAAAGGTTTATGGACATGCCAAGACTCTTTGAGCTGATGGCGGCGGTTCGGAGAATGCGGGCGGCCGCCCGCTAACTCTCCTTGGTCAACTCCACAAGCTCCTTCATTATCCCCATAATATCAATACCCTGCGGGCAGCGCTCGGCGCATTTCCCGCAAGCCGTACAGTCAGTATGCCTGCCCTCCGATTCAATCTCACTAATCGAACGAAGCGACCAGGGCCCGTCAACCTTATACGTATTGTACGCATCCAAGAACCTCGGAATGATTATCCCCGCATGGCATGTGCCGTCCTCTATGCAGTAATCGCAATCGGTGCAAGGTACATGCATGTCCTTGCGGAACGCCTCGAAGGCCTTGTAAAGGAGCAGCTCCTCGTCTTCGCTGAGCCCTTCTCCGTGGTTGAATATTGGTACGTTTTCTTTAATCTGCTCGATGGTGGTCATACCGCTAAGCACGACCGCGGTTGCGCTGCGGTTCTTGCCCCAGCGCATCACCCATTCTGCAACGCTCCAATCGGGGCGGGCAGCTTTCAGCATCTTCTCGGAATCAGGCGATAGGGCAGCCAAACGCCCGCCCCTGACCGGGTTCATAGCGATGACGGGTATGCCTTTTTCCGCCAAAATCTCGTACTGCTCCTTCACCGAGCCGTAAATCCAATCGTAGGAATTAAGCGGAATCATAGTGAAATCCCAATCGCGGTGGTTCACAAATTTAGTGAAATTCTCAGTATTAACATGCGCCGAAAAGCCCAGGTGCCTAATACGCCCCTTAGCCTGCTGCTCCGCGAAGTACTCAACGGCGCCGCCATCTATGTACTGTTGATATGTGTGGTCGAAAATGCCGTGGATTAGGTAAAAGTCGATGTAGTCCGTCTTGAGCCGCTCAAGCTGTTCCTCGAAGACCGCCTTATAGTCCTCGCTTGCCAAGATGAAGAATTTCGTAGCAAGATTATAGCTTTCACGCGGGTACCCCGCAAGCGCATCACCCAAAAACTTCTCCGACTCGCCGCCGTGGTACACAAACGAGGTGTCGAAGTAGTTTATTCCGTTTGCCATCGCATAGTCGATGATTTCCTGCGCTTTTTCGCGGTCGATAGGTGCGCCGCGCT
>Ga0209755_10004167_pt1 | contig 17343 bp, 11 predicted proteins | sample TergutCo191P1_FD_187301 | JGI IMG/M metagenome (GOLD analysis project Ga0209755, IMG submission 187301) | Cornitermes sp. P1 segment gut microbial communities from Petit-Saut dam, French Guiana - Co191P1 (SPAdes) (version 2) | ecosystem: Host-associated > Arthropoda: Insects > Digestive system...
TTCCAAATGTGAACGCGAATTACATAACCGAAAATATGACCATACGAATTGCTGCTGTAAACGGAACAGATGCCGAGACTGCCGCCAGAAACGGAGTTATGCAAATAATGGCAATCCCAAAGAATGAATTTGACTCATATTCAAGATTCAAATATAATTTGGGAGAGATACAGGGTTTCGCGAATAAAGAAACCGGAGTAACAAATCTGGTTATTCCCTTTACTATTTGGGGTGAGCCTGTTACTTCAATCGCCGCGCACGCTTTTGAAAACAATCAATTTACAAGTGTTACTTTGCCCAACAGTGTTACTTTCATTGGTGAGAGAGCGTTTTTTTGTAAGTCACAAAGTAACGATAATAAAATTACCAGTATTACCATAGGAACAAATGTATCTATGGCAGAGGAAGCATTTGGATATGCAAATTATTATGTTGACAATGATTTCCAAATTTTTTATAACCAAAACGGCAAGAGAGCAGGTGTATATACTTATGTGTATTCATCTCTCCAAAGCAGTGGGAAGTGGGTTTATGATATACAAGGTGATAATACGAGTGTTATCAAAGCCAACAGAGAAAACACAGTTTCAATAGTATTGGTTGTTGTGCTTGGGATAGCAACAGTTATATATGGGTTATTAAACTCTGACAAAAACCAACAGATGCGGTTATAATACATTAAAAAATATCGAAGTAAAAGTTCGTGATGGTTCGTGGTAAAAATTCTTATCTTCTTGGTTCGTGGTAAAAATTCTTAAATTCCCATTTTAAATTAGACAAAACCTCAAAAACAAGGTAAGCTATAGTATGAACAAACAAAATACCGTAAATATGCTTCTTTCCTGCCTGATCATTTTACTGTTTTCCGCCTGTTTCAGCGGATGGAAGAGCGACGAAGGCGCAATAATAATCAATTTAGGCGGGGAAGGACGCGCCGTATGGCCTCCAAGCAGTGCTATGCTTGCCAAAATGGATTATACCGTAACTCTCTCCGGCAATGGCGAAGTTATAAAACGAACATCAAAAGGCAGCGGCACAATTAGAACAACCGTTTCTGTTGGACGCTGGAATGTACAGGTAGACGCCTCTTATGAAAAAGAACCGTACGCTTCAGGCTCTGCTTCCGCAGAAGTGAAAGCCGGGCAGAATAATCAGGTTTCAATACAAATGAGTCAGGTGATAAAATTTTACAAGGAGTTTTATGCCGCAAACGAAGGAGAATGGAATGAAGCAAGAACAGCGATTGCCAATGAAGAAAGCGATACAGATTTGAATTACGCAATCAATGTTACAAAAGATTTTAAACTGCCTGGTTCTACAGAAAATACATTCGGTAAGGTTAAAGGCATCAACATATATGTACGCGGAAATCACACCATCAGCCTCTATTCACAGGGGAACATTCTCCGTATTGGGGCAGGGCAGACAGTAACCTTGCAGGATACCGGTTTTGCGGGACTTACCAATGGAAAAAACGGGGCTGACATGGACAATAATACCCAACTGGTTTTCATGGAAAACACCAGCTCCATCTTCATTATGACAGGAAGCGCTTCGCTATCCGGCAATACCGGCGGCGGGGTGTCTGTTGCCGGCACTTTCATCATGAAAGGGGGCAGTATAAACAATAACTCCGGTGCCTGCGTGTATTCACAAGGGCGCAATACTTTCATCATGGATGGAGGAAGTATAAGCGACAACTCCGGCCTGTGCGTATATATTCTTGCCTCTTGCACCTTCACGATGAATGGGGGAACTATAAGCGGTAACACCGGAACAATAATTATTGAAAGCAACTGTACTTTCAACATGACAGGAGGAAGTATAAACAATAACTCCAGCACCAGTGACGGCAGCGGCGTGTATGTGGGCGGCACCTTCAACATGACCGGAGGAACCATTAGCGGCAACAGGGGCACATACCCATACAATAATTACAACAGCGGCGGAGGTGTGTATTTGAACAACGGCACCTTCAACATGTCAGACGGGACCATCAGCAATAACTCTTGCACCGGTAATGGCGGCGGCGTGTATGTTAGCGGCACCTTCAACATGTCAGGCGGAACCATTAGCGGTAACTATACCGCCGCTCGCTCATCCAGTTACGGCAATGGCGGCGGCGTTTATGTGAACTCGGGCACATTCAACATGACTGGCGGAAACATCAGCGGCAACACTGCCAACTCCGCCGGCGGCGGTGTGTACACAAATTACACTACTTTCCGTATGGCAGGCGGAACAGTTTACGGCATCGAAGCCGTAGACACGCTGGCAAACCGTGCCGCTATGGGCGCTGCGCTGTTTAGCAACGACACAACAAGAACCGGTTACGGTACTTTTGCCATACCTGACGATCCGGCATCTTGGACAAGGAACGGTACGCTTGACACCACAGAAGAAACCATAAGGGTAGTGAATGGTGTGCTGCGGGAGTGAGTGGTAATTCAAGAAGTTAACCAAAGCTTTACCACGAACCACACGAACAAAGAGCAGAGAACAGAGAATAAAGAACAGAGAGCAAAGAGCATTATTTGAAGGCTTAGCATGAAGTCCAATCGTAGATTGCGGACTGAACTTTGTTCTTTGTTAATTGCTCTTTGTTCTCTGCTCCTGTTCGTGATGGTTCGTGGTAAAAATTCTTACTTCTTGGTTCGTGATGGTTAGGGGTAAAATTCTTGCTTATTGGACAGGCTTAATCACCCTCCCATTATTTCATCTACAGTTTTTTCTTTTAAAATAGTCATCCAGTCTCTTTTGCAATATAAAAATCTGACTATTTTTAAATGTTTATTATCATCGCTTATTATATAAAAAATCATGTAATTTTTTACTTTTTTTTAACCTGTAGCCTAAATTGGCTAAATATTCATCATTTACCAATGGTCTATGAGTAGGATTTTTTCTGATTTCAATTAGTTTATCTTTTGCTTCAATTATTAATCTGTCAGCGGCAACTGGGTTTTCTAAATTTTCGCTAATATAACTATAACTTTCGTCAAGATCGCTGTGATACAATTTTGAGAATACAAGTTTATGCACATTTATTTCCTAAGATAATTATCCATTATTTTAAACATTTCTTCCTCTTCAATGTATTCGCCATTATTAATTTGATCTAATCCGGCTTGTAATGCACTATAAAGCTCTTTTTTGCTTTTACCAATTAATTCTTCGTACCTTTCTTCAGTCATTACAGCAAATCTGCCTTGCCCATTATTTGAGACTATAATCGGTTCTTTATTATTTTTGCAATACTCCAGAATTTCATTCAAATTATTAAGAAAATCCATGCTTTTTTTAACTGCCGGCATACAAACCTCCGCTTATTTCACTTAATTAATTTATTACTATCCTGACATATTGTCAATCATCGTCTGGTAAAATTCTCGAATTCCCATTTTAAATTAGACAAAACCCTAAAAACAAGATAGATTAAAGTATGAACAAACAAAATACCGCAAACATGCTTCTTTCCTGCCTCTTCATTTTGATGCTTTCTGCCTGTTTCAGCGAATGGAAAAGTGATGAAGGCGTAATAACAATCAATTTAGGCGGAAGCGGACGCGCCGCATGGCCTCCGGATAACGCTATGCTCTCACAAATGAATTATAAAATTACCCTTTCGGGCAGCGGAGAAACCCGAACGATTAACGCAAAAGGCGGCAGCAGCGTAAGAACAACCGTTTCTGTTGGCCGCTGGAATGTAAAAGCAGACGCTTCTTATCAGAATCAACCTTATGCCACGGGCTCAAATACAATCGATGTAAAGGCGGGGCAGAACAATCAGGTTTCAATAAAAATGAATCAGCTTGTGTTTGACGCTCCGACATCATGGACAGCGGTTAAAGACAGTACGTTTACAAGCACATTTATCCGCGGCATTGCTTACGGTAACGGCACATTCGCCGCGGGCGGAGATAAGGGCAGGATTGCGTATTCCAAAGACAGCGGCGTTACATGGACTGCGGTTGAAGCCGGAACCGGCGAGGGTCAAAGTCAATTTCTAAACACTGAAGATATATATAACTTAGTCTTCGCGCATGATAGATTTTTTGCTTTCACTAAAGGCAAGATGGTATCTTCAAAAGACGGCGTTATTTGGAAAAAAGTAGAGACAGATGCAGCCGATTATGGTTATCAAGACACTTTACAGAACATTGCTTACGGCAGCGGCAAATTCGTCGCGGTCGGAACCAGCGGAAGAATGGCGTATTCCGATGACGGCGAAAACTGGACTATTATTTCCGATGTATTAGAAACCAGTATCTATCAAATTACTTACGGCGGAGGTAAATTCATTGCAGGACAAGGAGGTTATAGAGCGTATTCCACTGACGGCGTAAACTGGATTAAAGATGCAATAGGCAGTTATATGGGTATAACCTACGGCAGAGACAAATTCGTCGCAGGATCGAACGATGTAATGGTGTACTCCGCTGACGGTATTACATGGACAAAAACAACAAGCAGTCTTCCTGGCGGCGTACAAGGTCTTGCCTACGGCGGCGGCTATTTCATTGCGTTTACGATTAATGGTCATATGATTTATTCCAAAGACGGTGTAAACTGGAGGGAATCAGTAATAAACGCGTTTTCACCTTCGGAAGATATCGTGCGCATAGCCTACGGAGAAGGCAAATTCATTGTAGCGGGCGGAGTACAAGGCGACGCCTCTCCTAATTACGGCAAAATCGCGTATTCAGGAACTGCCTCCGGTTTAATTGAAATGGTGGAAATACCGCCAGGCACCCTTACATGGGGAAACGCTAAAATAACACTAACAACGTTTAAAATGGGCAAATACGAAGTAACGCAGGAACAGTATCAGGCAGTAATGGGAATAAACCCCAGTTATTTTAGTTCAAACCCTGCAGATGGAGAAATACAAGGCAGACGGCCTGTAGAACAGGTAACATGGTTTGACGCAATAGAGTTCTGTAATAAACTAAGCAAAATGGAAGGGCTAATGCAAGTTTATGAAATAACAGGAAGAGAACCTGAAGAAGGATACCCAATAACAGCGGCAATAGTAACACCGACTTGGACAAATAATGGCTATCGATTACCGACAGAAGCACAATGGGAATACGCCTGCCGTGCAGGAACAACAACAGATTGGCATTTTGGTGATGATGAAGACAAACTTGTAGATTACGCTTGGTACGATGCAAACGCAAGCAGTATGACACACGAAGTAGGAAAAAAAGATCCAAACAGATTTGAGTTATATGACATGCATGGAAATGTACAAGAATGGTGTTGGGACTGGTATGGCGATTATCCAACTACTGCACAAACTGATTATAAAGGGGCGGTATCCAGCAATGGCCGCGTGAAACGCGGCGGTAGTTGGCTCGAACCTGGGCAGAACCTTCTTTCAGCGCTCCGGAACAACAACCTCCCCCGGGTTGGATACTACGCATTCGGCTTCCGTCTCGTTCGCCCTTGAGTTCTGCGGTTAATTCCAGTGTGTAAAACGGTGCCAGGCACCATTTTTTAGAATTTTACCACGAACCACACGAACACTCATACCTTCGGTATGCACGAACTCGGTGTTTGAAATCTTTATTAAACCTTCAAGCTCTTCGAATTATGATAAAACTTGAAGGTTAAGATAAAATATCGAAGTAAAAGTTCGTTCCTGTTCGTGATGGTTCGTGGTAAAAATTCTTGGCTTCTTAGTTCGTGGTAAAAATTTTGGGCTTCTTGCTTCGTGGTAAAAATTCTTATCTTCTTGCTTCGTGGTCCAAACATCAATTTAATTGTAACAGGCTGCCATAACACATTTTTATTTTAAACAATTCCTTCTCACAATGTTGTTTTTTTCTTTAAAGTATGATATATATGTTATATGAACAAAATAAAGCCTGATTTAACAACAAAACCATTAAAATTCTTTATTAAGTATGGTTTCCTTATAGTTCTATGCTTCCTTGTGAACCGCGGATTTTTATCGGCTCTGACCACGGCGGAAGAGATGGAAAGACTTTTGGGCGCCCAAACGATTACTTACGCGCAGGCTGCCCGTTTTGTGCTTGAAGCGTCCGAAGTAATGAGAACCGGATACTATGAGGTTGCGTTCGATTTTGCCGTTCAGCGGAAATGGCTGCCTAAAACGCTTAATGCAAATGATCCTGCCAGGCTGGACAGAATTTCACTCCTCTTGATGCATTCCTTCTATATAGAAGGCGGGCTTTTTTATTCTGTTATTGGGACTTCCAACTACGCGTACAGGGAGCTTGTTCACAAAAATATAATTCAGGGGCGGAGCGATCCTCACATGATGGTATCAGGGGAGATGCTTCTTTTTTACATCAACAGGATTTTTTCTCTTTATGAGGGAACGCAGGATGAAGTAAAAATGAAAGATAGACGTCTTGCGGATAGAGGTAAAAGAAGGGAGCGGAGCGAGGAGTTAGCCGCGATGATTTCCGCCATCATCAGGGAACATAGGATAGAAGACACCACAGTCGAGGCGACAGATGAAGGTATTTTGATCACTCTTTCAAATATAAACTTTCTTCCCGACTCTGCTGCGCTGCCTGATGCAGAAAAGCGTAAGCTCAACGATATATCCACAATTTTAAAAAGAATGCCTAATGTAAGGCTGTTTATAGCGGGACATACAACCCGCTCAGGAACCGCGGAAGGCCGCCTTGAGCTGTCAATAAACAGGGCAAGGGAAGCTGCGAATTATCTGATTTCGCAGGACGCGTGTAAAGAAAAAGATATAATGATTGCCGGTTACGGCGCGGATCGTATTTTGATTGACAATACAACTCCGGCGGCAATGGCCGCTAACAGGCGTGTTGAAATCATGATTCTGGAGTATTAAAATGAAAAATACACGCTTTATAAAAATCTTTCTATCAATAATCATATTGATTCTTTTGCCTGTATCTCTTTTAGCTTTTGATTTCGGTCTTACGGCGAATATATACACAGGTTACGGCAATGACCAAACCGAAGAAAATGAGTTTGACTTTAAAGCTAATCTCTGGCCCCGCTTGACATTACTTATAGACGACAATGCGGAATTCTTCGTGTCTTTTGGGTTGTCTGTTGATAAAAATAAAAATCCGGTATTTATCCCTGAGCTTTTACGTACCGAATTTTCTATGCGTTTCGGCAATGCGGGTTTCAAAGTCGGACGGATAAATTATTCGGATCCGCTCTCCTTTATCGCGTCGGGGCTTTTTGACGGTGTTCATTGTTATTTAAATTCAAACATGGGAAGATTCAGCGCAGGCGCATGGTACACGGGGCTTCTCTATAAAGAAACCGCGAACATTACCATGACAAAAAACGATCAGGACATCTATGGTACGCTTTTTGAGTATGACAAATTCTCTGAGACTTACTTTGCTCCGGAAAAATTGATTGCCTCTCTTGAGTGGAATCATCCTTCCATCGGAGAATTGTTGAATCTGAACGCCGCGGCTGTCTTCCAGTATGATTTTTTTAATGAAGCCGGTCAGTATCACAATCAGTATATAATAATAAAAGCAGGTCTTCCGATAAACAGCTTCTTTCTGGAACTAGGCGGCGCAGTGGAATTTTCCCAGGAAAAGACAGACAAAGGCGTTGAGTCCAATGCCGCGTTTGCAGGCGATTTCGTCTTTTCATGGCTGCCTCAAACAGCGGCAAACAGCCGTCTGTCGTTAAACTTTAAAATCGCCGGAGGAAAAGACGAAGATGGTAAGTTTACGGCTTTTACCCCCATCACAACAAATTACTTCGGAAACATCTTACAAATTAAAATGTCAGGTCTTTCGCTTTTAGGCCTGAATTATACGATGCGCATAAGCAGAGAAATCGGAACAGCGATAACCGCTTCATATTTTATCCGCAATGATCTTGGCACTGTCCGGGGTTATCCGGTTAAAGAGGAAAATCAGGAAGAAAAAGTTTATTTTCTGGGGCCGGAAATTTTCGCCCGTTTAATTTGGAGTCCGTTATCTGACACTCAGTTCAATCTCGGAGCCGGAGCGTTTTTCCCTATGCTTGGAAACGCCGGGCCCGATGAAGCAATACGATGGCGCGTGGAGTTATCCGCTACACTGTCGCTTTATTAAACTTTAGGAGGATTAAATGAAAAAAATTATCATGATGGTTTTGTTTTTTGCGCTTGCGGTTAGCGTTTTCGCGCAAAATGGAGTAATACGCGAAATTACGGGAGAGGTTGAAATAAAACATTCGGGCGCATCTTCGTTTATTCCCGCCGCTGCCGGAGCCGTGGTAAATTTAAATACAATTATTTCTACAGGATTCAGAAGCACCGCGGTTGTTGTCATAGGCAATTCCACGCTCACAGTCCGCCCTCTTACGCGCCTCTCGCTGGCGGAAATTCAAAGCACGTCAAACTCGGAAAGCGTAAATGTAAACCTTCAGGCGGGAAGAGTCAGAGTGGATGTTAATCCGCCCTCGGGAACCAAAGCGAACTTTACAGTACAAAGCCCCAGCGCGACAGCTTCCGTGCGCGGAACGAGCTTTGAGTTTGACATGGTAAATGTAAGCGTAGAGAAAGGCAAGGTAGCATTTTCAGGAAAGACAGGACCGGCCGCAATGGTCGGCTCCGGCAACACAACCTTTGTAAGCGCGGAAGGAACTGCGGTAAATCCAGTCGAAGTTAAGACAGCGTCTTTAACTCCCACTGCGCCTGCCGGAATTCCGGAAAGCAAAGCCGCGCCTGCTGTAATCACGGCACCCATGGTTATTTCTATTAATTGGCAGTAATAATCCGCAAATAATTGTATTGATAATTATGTAATTATACTGTATAAAGAATATTAACGAATGAAACGCAAAAACAGGAGTTAATATGAATTTGAATGAATTAAAACACGAAGGCCTCAAAAAATGGGTCGATGAAGCGGTCGCAATGATGACCCCTGATTCGGTTGAGGTCTGTGACGGCAGCCAGGCTGAATACGATAGAATGATCAAAACAATGGTAGACGCGGGAATTGGAGTACCTTTAGATCAGAAAAAAAGGCCCGGCTGCTATTGGTTCCACTCGGATCCTTCGGATGTTGCAAGGGCGGAAAGCCGCACATTTATTGCCAGCAAGAAAAAGGACGATGCAGGCCCGACTAATAACTGGACTGATCCTGTCGAATTAAAAGCAACAATGAAAACTCAGTACACAGGCTGTATGAAGGGCCGTACAATGTACGTCATCCCCTTCTCAATGGGTCCTGTCGGCTCGGATATCGCCAAAATCGGCGTAGAAATCACCGACAGCCCTTATGTTGTTTTCAACATGCACATAATGACCCGTGTCGGCACCAAGGTTCTCGATGTTCTCGGCAAGGACGGCAAATTCGTCCCTTGCCTCCATTCAATAGCGAAACCACTCAAACCCGGCGAAAAAGACACTTGCTGGCCCTGCGAACCTGATGTCAACAAAAAGTTCATCAGCCACTTCCCCGATACATACGAAATCTGGTCGTACGGTTCAGGCTACGGCGGCAACGCGCTGCTCGGAAAAAAATGCCTCGCGCTCCGTATCGCGTCAGTTCTGGCCCGTGACGAAGGCTGGCTCGCCGAGCACATGCTCATTTTAAAACTCACCAACCCCGAAGGCAAAGTCAAGTACATCACAGGCGCCCTTCCTTCAGCCTGCGGAAAAACAAACCTCGCGATGTTGATCCCTACTCTCCCCGGCTGGAAAGTTGAAACAATCGGAGACGACATCGCATGGATGAAATTCGGCGCAGACGGCCATCTTTACGCGATCAACCCCGAAGCGGGTTTCTTCGGCGTAGCGCCCGGAACAAGCGATCATTCAAACAAGAGCGCGATGGACTCAATCAAAACAAATACAATTTTTACAAACACAGGATTAACAGAAGACGGCGATATCTGGTGGGAACAGATTGGTTATCCCGCGCCCGGAAAAGAAATCACAAACTGGAAAGGTCAGAAAGTGCCTTGCCCTCAGACTGACAAATCTCCCGCGGGCCAGGAAATCGCTCACCCCAACTCACGCTTTACAGTCCCCGCTTCTCAATGCCCTGTAATCGCAAAGGAATGGGAAGACCCAAAAGGCGTGCCTATCAGCGCGTTCCTTTTCGGCGGCAGGCGCGCCGCGACAATCCCTCTTGTCAACATGAGTAAGAGCTGGGTACACGGCGTCTTCATGGGTTCGATCACAGGCTCTGAGATCACCGCCGCCGCCCTCGACATTAAAGCCGGCACAGTACGGCGCGACCCCTTCGCCATGCTCCCCTTCTGCGGCTACCACATGGGCGACTATTTCGCTCACTGGCTGAAACTCGGCAAACAGGCTCAGGACGCTGGCAACGGCGACAAACTGCCGAAAATCTTCTTCGTCAACTGGTTCCGCAAAGACGCCGACAAGCATTTCATGTGGCCCGGCTACGGCGAAAACAGCCGCGTCCTCGCGTGGATGTTCGACCGCTGCGACGGCAAAGATAACTTCGTGGAAACCCCAATCGGTCTTCTTCCAAAACCCGGCAGCATCGTACCGCCCGAAGGCGTAACCGCCGAAACAATGGCTGAACTCCTCAAAGTGGACGTTGAGGGCTGGAAAGAAGAAATCAAAGACGTAAGGGAAAACCACTACTCCAAGTTCGGCGAACATTTGCCGAAAGAACTGTACGAGCTTCTTGACGTACTGGAAAAAGATTTGCACGCGTAGTATTTCTAAAGAATGAATTGAGGCCTCAGGAGCTTAGCGGTTCTTGAGGCTTTTTTTTACGAAAGTTGATTTTAAAAAATATTTGTTGTCAAATTTTAAATACTATAGTAGAATTAGATTGGGGAATATTCATCAAAAGGCTTTCTTCCTAAATTTAACTGAATAAGGAGTATTTTATGAAAAGATTAGGGTTATTAACGGCAGTTTTTATGCTTTCCTGTTTTGCTTTTTTTTCATGCGAAGGAGCGATAGACGCTCCGGCAGTACCGGAGAACGATGCACGGCAGCTTGAAACACCGTTTATCGGTCTGGATTCGATCTTTGTTGAAAAAATCGGACCCATTGTATGGAACGGCGAATCCGATAAAGCTGCCGCTCAGGATACAGCGAAAGTTCAAAATATGAACAGAAAAAACGCGTCAGGCATCAAAATTACGTCCAACGCGCAAAGCGATGATTTTCCGGGTATATATTTTATTTGGGATTCCAAGCAGAAAGACAGCGGATATTTGAAAGTGTCCGCCTATTTATTTAATGTCCTTGAAAATTTTATACTGACAACAAAAGAAACAAACACATATTGGGATTATGTCATAGCGCTTTTTGAAGGTCAGGAACTAACCGCCGACAACTGCTATGTTTTCTTTCTAAGCGGCGCAGACAACAACAAAAACATCAACATGGTTTTTATTGATGAATGGAAAGTAAAAGAAATCATTGATGATCCGATCATTGATGATCCGATAATCGACGAGCCCGTTATTGATGAGCCTATACCTACACAGTCAAACACGATTTCGGCGGGTTATTCGTTCTCGGCGGTGATCAAAGCGGACGGCAGTCTGTGGGCATGGGGACAAAATTCGTATGGCCAGCTTGGAGACGGCACAACAACAAATAAAAGCGGTCATGTCCGCGTAGGCGCTGATTCTGACTGGGCAAGTGCAGCAACAGGAAGCGAACACACCATTGCCATAAAAACTGACGGCAGCCTCTGGGCATGGGGACGGAATAACAGGGGACAGCTCGGCATCGGTACAACAATCGACAGCAGCGCTCCTGTCCGCATCGGCACAGACAATGACTGGGCTTTACTGACAGCAGGAAGCGATTACAATTTCGCGATAAAGAAAGATTCCACCTTATGGGGATGGGGATATAACTCAAGCGGACAATTGGGCAGCGGCACAAAAACAAACAGCCTGAGCCCGGTTCAGGTTGGAACAGATACCGGCTGGATAACTGTTGCAGCCAGCAACGGCAACAGTCTGGGCATTAAAGCAGACGGCAGTCTCTGGGGATGGGGAAACAATATAAACGGCCAGCTCGGAGACGGAACAACAAAAGCCAAAATCGTGCCTGAACGTATCGGAACGGATGATGACTGGGCTGTTCTTGCAAAAGGCAACGGCTATACCTTAGCTCTTAAAAAAGACGGCAGCCTCTGGGCATGGGGCTCAAACTCAAGCGGACAATTAGGTGACGGCACAACAAAAAGCAAAACCGCTCCTGTCCGCGTTGGAACAGATAATGACTGGACGTTTGTTGTAACAAAAGGCGCGGGCGGCGCAAAGGCTCTTAAAGAAGACGGCAGTTTGTGGGCATGGGGTCCTAATTCAAACGGAACAGTCGGAGACGGAACCACCATTAACAGATTAGCTCCGGTTCAAATCGGCATTGGTTCAATTTGGACTGAAGTTTCATCCGGCAACAACCACGCCATAGCCCGCAAAGCAGACGGCAGCCTGTGGATATGGGGAGCCGGAATCGGCAGCCTGCCTGCGGAAATTTCGCCGGTAATCGAACCTAAATTTTCTTATGGTGACGGGTATGCTTTTCAGAACCCGATTTATTATAATACACGTATATTCAATACTGACAACTGGCCGGCCAGCAATGCTATTGTAGTTTCGACTTATAAAAAGTTTCAAGAATTGTTTTCTATGATGACTGCTGCCGTTATTAATCATCCTTATCCTAACGTAGTATTAAGTAAGTACTACAACGAAGCTTACTTTGACAACTATCAGCTATTAGCGTTCGCATATGGTTTGGCAAGCCCGGGGTATTGGCTGGAGATTGAAGATTTAATATATGATAACGGTGTTTTAACTGTAAGCACAAATGATTTATACGGTGGCGAAGCCAGTGTTACGGTGACATCAAGCTGTTTAGTAATTATTGAAATAGAAAAGATTCCTGCAGACACGGTTATCAATATAGAAAGAACCGGAAACAGAGGAACTCATCTTGGAAGCGAAGATCCCAGGTTAGTATCTCCCGGGTGTTTTAAAGTCACAAAGCAGTGAAAAATCATCATTGCTTTCGCAGTTGTCCGGGCGGGACACCGTATATTTTTTTAAAGACACGGCAGAAATAAGCGTGATCCTGAAAACCTATACGGTGGGCAATGTCCTGTATTGAGTCGCCGGTTGTGCGCAAAAGTTTAGCCGCGAGAGATATCCTCAAGCGGCTAAGATAGTCCCAGAGCGAAAGCCCCATTTCACGGTGGAAAATACGGGTAAGGTAGTCTTCGCTGACATCCACAAAATCAGAGAGCTTCCAGCGTGAGATGTTGGACTCGGAGTGTATCCCAAAATACAGGATCGCTTTTTTTACAAGTATTCCGGTGTGCGGCGGCAGAATTTCCGCTCCGCAGATAACAGCTTGAATACGCGCTTTAAACTCAGGAGACGAGACAGCCGCCTTGTGGCAGATAATAAGGCGGGAGTACCGGCTTAACGCCGACACATCCGCCTCATTGTCAATTTTATCGCTTATCATCATTATGGGAACCGTTACGGTTAACGGATGACGGCGCACAGCGGACGCTCCTTCAACATCAAGAGAATTAAAAATAATTAATTGAGGGCTTACTTCACCGACAACTCTGTTAAATGCGGTCATTGAATCAATCCTGATTTTTTCAATTCCGTACTCCTGCCGATTTTCATTATCAGGCAAAATAATCTCATCTAAAAAATCACTTTGATAATCATACGAGCCGATAAAAAGAATCGTGCCTTTCTTCGGTGACTTCAGCGCAAAATCAATAATATCGATCAGGGAAGAGGCGGAATCGGCAATTCCGGCAGCGGCTGAAGGCATACCGTAACAGAGAAAAGGAACGCCTGATAATTCAAGTCTATTCTTCATTGCGGAAACTTTTACCAGTTCCACCGAAGAGGCTCCCTCGGCATTCCACGCAATCATAGCGGTTTTTCCGGGCACAGCTTTTTTGATGTCATAAACCTGAGGCAGATCAAAAAAATTCGCGGGAAGAGAAGCAGGGGCGGAAAGAACAAGTATCTGATCCTTCGCTGTAACCTGGCTTTTTGAAAGCTCGCTTCCCGTAAGCGTGGGCCAAGGCAGTGTAACAGAGCAGCGATCAGCCTGAGCGGAAAAAGTTCCTCCGTGCATCAGTATGATCCGCTCGGCAAGAAGCAGGCTGAAATGCCGCGCCTTTTCGGAAATACCGCTCTCACCTTCCTTTCCGCTTTTTTTGGAAGCGCCGTCCGCCCTGCTCCCTTCATGAACGGCGGTCTCTGTGTTTTTTTTATGGAATATAACAGAAAGCCCTGTGTATGTCAGCTCTAAAGTAAAGCTATCCTGTGAAGCAGGACAGAACTGTTCGCGGATAAGAGAAAAACATTGAGCGAGGCGGTCTTTATCGCCGATAAGCAGAGGAAATGCTCCGATGTTCGCAAGAATTTCGCCGATGTCAAAAACAACTTTGTTCATGGATAAATCATCAGCTTTTGCCAAGGTAAAATCCATGATATTGTTTGCTTCAGTTTCTTTGGATGAAACAAAACTTTTAATTTCATATAAATCTTTAAGTAAAGTTTTATATCCGCCGCTTGACGCTTTTTTTTCGAGACGCTCAATCTGCTCCGCAACACCTTGAAGAGGATTAAAAAGCCCGTTTTCCAGAACCTGAAAAATTTCTGTTTTGGCGCGTTCAGCCTGCTCCGCGATGCGTTTTGCCTGCGCGTTTTCTTCCAGAAGAAAAATGCCTTTTAGCGCATAACTCACCGCGGAACGAAGCTCCTCAAAAATAATACCGTCAATAATCGGGGCATTATGAATAAAATATCCAAGAGACCTGTTATCAATAAAAAGAGGCTGAACCATAAAAGTTCCGTCACTGAATTGATGTTTAATCTGCGGCGGAACAAGCAGCTTTGAAGGAAACCTCATCTCTTTTACATGATTTATTCCTTCGCAGGAAAAACCGCCTAAAAAGTCGGAAGTTTTTTCATCGCTGTAAAGAACAATTGCCGTTGTATTAATGCCGATTTTCGGCAGATGACAGGCAAGATTTTGCACAAGAGAAACACGATCACGGTTCCCAAGCAAATCGCACTTCAATGAATTAAGCACGGAATTCAATCTCGCGCTCTCATGGCGCGCGTACGCTGTCAACTGTTCCCGCAAATTAAAAATACTTCTGTAAAGCAAACCTTCCAGTCTTTGAATATTTTTTGAAAGATTAAAAGCGTTTGCTTTTACATCACTGATGAATTTAAAAAGATGATCTGATTCCATATTCGCTTCAAAAAATCTGACAAGAGCTTTTTCAAAAAAACTGAAAAATACACTTCTCGACTCATGAAGCAGCGCATGAATTGCCGGCTGAACATAGTTGTCGATAGCATCCGTCTCAAGTTTCATATAAGCGGCGGCCATATTGATAAGAGTTTCTTCGATATCATTCATTGAAAAATCCAGAAATCTGTTTTTCTGCTGTTCGCTGTGAAAATATCCGCCGGGATCCGTTCCCATTGCGCATCCGCAGGATTCACGGATGATCATTTCACATTGCAGTAATATATCCGAATCGGGCTTCCGTCTTTTTTTTTCCAAAAAATTTAAAAGCTTTTTGAATGCTTCGCTGCTCATCTCATCATAGGGAAGATGCACAGTTGTAAGAGGGCTTTTGGTAACGCGGCTTTCTGCGGAATTATTAAAACCCGCCGCGAGATAATCCTTAGGAACATGAAACCCTTTCTTTTCAAAATAATTTATCGCTCCAAGCGCCATCAAATCGCTTGAACCTATCAGTGCGTCAAAATCTTTTCCCGGGATAAGAGATCTCTGCTCAAAGAGCTGAGCCGCCGCAGCTTCACCGGCATCCCAGCTAAAATGATCTGTAACAAGAGGGCTAAAGAAAATTGAAGCGCCTTTCGGCTGAGAAATCAATCCCGCTTCTCTCAGCGCGTCGCAATACCCTTCAAACCTTGATGCCGCCGATCGGTTAAAATCCGGTCCGCGCAAAAAGGCAATTTTTTTCGCCCCATGCACATTGATAAAATGATTTACCAAATCTTTCATGCCGCTGTAAGCGTCGAATTCAATGCAAGAATATCCCGGCGATTTATAACTCAATGTAACACAGGGCAGCGGCTCAAATCCCGAATGAAAATATTCAAATTCTTCCTGCGTCTGCGTATACCTGATTGTTGAACTCCAGCTGATACAGCCGTCGAGGTTTTCATCGTTTATAAGATTATAGACAGAATTACGCAGATTTTCGAAATCATGGCGATCATTCAGAATCCCGCCGGGAAAAATAAAAAGGCTCGTATTTTCAAGAGCGGCTGTTTTAGCAAAACCAGCCCACATTTCACCTGCCATACCGGTATGGATCGAAGCAAGCACAAGTCCAATTTTCTTTTTATTTGACGGCATATCGCTATTATACAAGACATTGTAAAAAAATGCAATTTAATAAAGAAACCAAATATTTTACCACTGACGACACAGAGAAGCCCAAAATTTTTAACCACGAACCTCACGAACGGGAACGAACAAAGAGGTCTAGATAGGAAGATTTTTACCACGAACCACACGAACAAAGAACGAACGAAGAGGGCTGGGATGGAAGAATTTTACCACGAACGACACGAACAAAGAACGAACGAAGAGGGCTGGGATGGAAGAATTTTACCACGAACCACACGAACAAAGAACGAACAAGGAAGTCTGAAAAGGAAGAATTTTACCACGAACCACACGAACAAAGAACGAACAAGGAAGTCTGAAAAGGAAGAATTTTACCACGAACCACACGAACAAAGAACGAACAAGGAAGTCTGAAAAGGAAGAATTTTACCACGAACCACACGAACAAAGAGCAGAGAACAGAGAGCAAAGAGCATTGTTTGAAGGCTTAGCATGAAGTCCAATCGTAGATTGCGGACTGAACTTTGTTCTTTGTTAATTGTTCTTTATTCGAGTTAGTTATGAACATTGCCCTTGAAAAAAGCCGAAAATTCGCAATCAGGATTTATAATTTTAATAAATACCTCTGCGAAGAAAAACATGAATTTGTATTGGCTAAACAGGTATTACGTTAAAACAAAGCATAAAGAACAGCTAGCAAAGGACAATTTACAAAGAACAGTTCGTTCTCTGCTCTTTATTCTCTGTTCATTGTTCATTATTCTCTGTTTTTAAAAATGCCGAAACTTGATAAATTAATTGATGCTTATAATTCCGGCAAAATCGAACTAAAAAACTTGTCAGAAGATGAAAAATGGTGTATATTTTTTAGGAATCACCATAAAAAACCAGCAAAAGAATTAATCAGAGAATTATGCAGCAAAGAGGAAGGAATAATGAGAGCAGCAAAACAAGTATCAAAACTCCCCCGCAGTTACATACGCTACATGACC
>Ga0209755_10004168_pt1 | contig 17337 bp, 15 predicted proteins | sample TergutCo191P1_FD_187301 | JGI IMG/M metagenome (GOLD analysis project Ga0209755, IMG submission 187301) | Cornitermes sp. P1 segment gut microbial communities from Petit-Saut dam, French Guiana - Co191P1 (SPAdes) (version 2) | ecosystem: Host-associated > Arthropoda: Insects > Digestive system...
GTCCACTCATGTCGGCGGTTTTTCGGGCGCTTTTATTCCCGTATCGGAAGACGAAGGAATGGTAGCAGCTGTTAAAAACGGATTTATTAACCTTGAAAAATTGGAAGCGATGACCTGTGTTTGCTCAGTTGGGCTTGATATGATACCAATACCCGGCGATACTCCGGCATCAACAATTTCAGCAATCATAGCGGATGAAATGGCAATCGGTATGGTGAACAATAAAACAACAGCGGTGCGAGTAATTCCCGTTCCCGGAAAAAAAGCGGGAGATTGGGCGGAATTCGGCGGTCTTCTGGGAGGCTCTCCCATTCTGGCGGTAAATTCCGCGAACAGCGATTTATTTATCGGCAGGGGAGGGCGAATTCCCGCTCCTGTGCATAGCTTTAGAAATTAGGAACGTTATATGAAATATGATTTGATTTTAAAAGACGGAACAATTGTAACCCCTGCTGAAAGTTTTCAGGGAGATGTAGCCGTACACGGCGGAAAAATTATTAAAATCGGAAAACTAGAGCCGGATGATACTTCAGATGTTATTTACGACGCTTCAGGCAAACATATTTTACCGGGAATAATCGACGCGCATGTGCATTTCCGCGATCCCGGTCTTACTGAAAAAGAAGATTTTGAAACCGGTAGTATAGCGGCAGCGATGGGCGGAGTAACGATGATTGCCGATATGCCTAATACAATTCCGGTTACTTCAACCAAAGAATCTTTTGACGAAAAATTAAATATTGCGCGTAACAAATCTTATATTGATTTCGCTCTCTTTGCTCTTCTTAACGAAGATAATTTAAATGAAATGGACAGACTAAAAGATTCAGGCGCCCTAGGTTATAAAATATTTTTTGGATCTTCTACCGGAGATATAGCGGCTCCCACGCATCAGGTTTTAATACGGCAAATTGAAAAATCCGTTGAACAAAATATGCGCATTGGTTTTCACGCGGAATCAAACGAAATAAATACAAATTTTACAGGTATCGCTAAAATAGAAACCGATGATCCTGACGGATTCTGGCTTGACTACGCAAGACCTGTTGTGTCGGAAGCTCACGCAATTCAAAAAATTATCGGTTATGCGTATCAAAAAAAAGCGAAGATTCATATTCACCATATAACATCGGAAGACGGAACGCTTTTAGCTGAAAAAGGAAAAGAGGAGGGTATAGACGTAACAACTGAAACGTGTCCTCATTATCTTATCTTTGATTGTAATGAGGATAATCATAAAGTTTATCCGCCGATACGTGATGAAAGTCATAGGGAAGCGCTGTGGAACGCTGTAAAGAACAAGATTATCGACATTATTGCAAGCGATCACGCGCCTCATACAGCGGATCAAAAATCAATTAAAGGATGGGAAAAACCAGGAGGGCTTAGCGGAGTAGAAACATTAGTTCCGCTTTTACTCAACGAAGTGAATAACGAAAATATTTCGCTTAACGATTTTGTCCGTCTTACATCTGAGAATCCGGCGAAGATTTGGGGTATCTATCCGAAAAAAGGAAATCTTAATCCGGGAGCGGACGCGTGTATAACCGTTGTTGATATGAAAATGAAAAAGCTAATAAAAGCGCAGGATCTCCATTCAAAAAATAAATCAAGTCCCTATGACGGAATGGAATTACAAGGATTTCCGGTCGCTACAATTGTCAGAGGCAAATTTATAATGCGTGACGGAGTGCTTACAGGAAATAAAGGCTACGGAATTTTAGTAAAACCTCAATAAAGTTTCCGTCTCCTCCGGTTTCTTTAATAACAATCAGGGAACCTATAAGAAACTAAAAGTTTTTCTCGGTTCCCTTATGATTATGTAAAATTAATTGCCTATAGACATTCTTAATTCAGTACGCAAGTCCTCGCTAACTGCAGTGTCATTACCAGGAATCCAATTACCTCCACCATCTTGCCACTGACCTTCTACATTTAATGTTACTTGTGTACGAGTAGGATTAAAAGTTACAGAAACTCTTACTCTATATCTATCGTTAACTTTCCCTCTAGCTGTAGTCCAAATCCTCCAGTTGGTACGAATATATCCAGCTTCGGGTTGTAAGGTTTCGGTTTGAAACTTGTTTTGAAGCAAAATATATGATACTTCTCTAAATGCCTGGTCAAAGTCTAAACCTGACCTAAGCATAATTGTGGTTGTACCAGCTTGCCCTCGTATAAAAGTACGCGGTGCTCCTCCGCCAAACAGTGAAGCACATCCACTTAACAACATTCCGAATACAAGTACAATTACAAGTATTCCCACCAATGAAAACAATTTGTTTTTCATTTTACTCCTCCAATTCATATGATTTTACAGCAAATAACTTGCCATAAGTTAATAATTAACATTATAACGCGCTATATGCAAGTTGTAAAGTAGTTTTACTGCCAATTAGCATATAAATAGCAAAAAATAATAGAAAAGGGGATAAATTTATGACATTTCAAGAACTTTTTATCATAAATTTGAAAGATTTCAGGAAATCATATAAAATTTCACAAGCCAAGTTAGCTGAATTATGCGGGTCATCTCAAGCTTATATTGCTGAAATTGAAGTAGGCAAAAAATTCCCTTCCCCTGATATGATTGAAAAAATAGCGTCAGCTTTTAATATTGAATCCTATTGTTTATTTCAAAATAATGCCACAATAGATATTAGAATCCTTACACCATTGAAAAGACAAGAAATAATTGATAAATTTACCAAAATTATAAACCACTATTAAATTATTTGTTAAGTGTATTCTTTATATTTCCGACAATCCTGTTGCTTTTTTATTTTATTAAAACATCATTGTTCCATTCGCCAACTTCAACTTTTCCATCCGGGTATGTCATTTTACCTTTTCCGTTTTTTTTATCATATAAAAAATCACCTTCTTATACATCACCATCAGATCATTCTAATTTTCCTTTGCCGTTTTCATCACCTGTAAATTTACTAGAACCAACATTAAAAATTTGCATATCACCTGGATCATTTCTCATTGGGAACTCCTTAAATATTGATAACCTAACTCAAATATTATCGTTATCCCGGCACTTTTACCGAATGTAAAAGCCTGTTCAACGCTATAAGAGGATCCTCGTACATTTCAAATCTGAAGCGCATTTCGTATTTTTTGTCGGACACTACGCGAATCGTTTTATTGATGCAATCGCGCACTTCGTTTGAGCCGATGTCAGGAAAATATTTCGCTTTTTTAGGAATAAATGTGAGTGAACTTCCGTCTCTGCGAATTTCTCCGATATGCTGCGGAAGAGGCACAAGGAAAATGAGATAATCATCCGCTTTCCCGCCGCCGACCGTCAGGCTGTATCCTGATTTCAGCGAATGAATATTGCGTTTCCCGATCGAAGTGTTTTGATCTTCGACAAAAAGATTAAGAAGAACTGTACCCGAAGGATTTATTACGACAGGTTTTCCAGCGTCGGCTTTTACCGGTCTGTTGTCATAAGGCGTTGATCTTTGTTTTGTGATACCTGCCGCGAAACTTGCAAGCTCTTCGCTGTTATCTTTATTAGAATGGCTATGAGTGTCTGAGGTGGTATCAGCCGGAGCAGATGAAACCTGTGACATTGCGCGTTTGGGACTTGAACTCAATCTGCGTGATAAAAGGAAAATTATCAATCCAAGAATAAGGAGCGCAAGAATAATTATCAAAATAATAAACAACAATGAAAATCCTCTTCCTTTTTTCATTGTGCCGGATGACGGCGCCGGTGTTCTTTTTGAAGAAGCGGATTTATCATCGATTGTTGATTCAGATTTTTCCGCGCTGCTGTCAGTTTGCGTTATCCCTGTTGTTTCATCAATACCCGTTGTTGTACCGGCAGGAGAAGCTGACGTGTCTGTTGGTTTAGCTGTCTCTGTAGTTGAATCTGCTGATACCGGTGTAGTCGGTGTTGTCGATGTCGTTTGTGTTGCAGCATTTGAAGCCGACGGCGATGTGGTAGAAGCCGGTGTGGCAGCCGGAGTTGTTCCTGTAGTTGTTGACGGTGTTGACGGAGTTGTCGATGTCGTTTGTGTTGTTGTATTTGAAGCCGACGGCGATGTGGTAGAAGCCGGTGTGGCAGCCGGAGTTGTTCCGGTAGTTGTTGACGGTGTTGTCGGAGTTGTCGATGTCGTTTGTGTTGTTGTATTTGAAGCCGACGGCGATGTGGTAGAAGCCGGTTTGGTAGCTGGAGTTGTTCCGGTAGTTGTTGACGGTGTTGTCGGAGTTGTCGATGGTGCAGTAGTTGAAGCAGGTGTGGCAGCCGGAGTTGTTCCTGTAGTTGTTGACGGTGTTGTCGAAGTTGTTGATGTCGACGGCGTTGTTGTAGTTGTCTGTGGTCTTGCCGCGGTTGAAGGCGTTGCTGAAACAGCAGAAGTATCAGCGTCAGCCGGAGGCTGCGATGCTAAAGGTGTCCGTCCCGAAGAAGGAAGATTGGAAAGAGATTGAGCAGGCGTTACCTGAACATAATCAATTGTGGTATTTAAAGACGATAACCGCTGCCTTACGCTTGTCAGTAAACTGCTTGTCGCTGAACTGCCTGTAGTGACAAGAACTATTTTTTTTGAGCGGTTGGGCAGGGTAGAGATATATTGCTCGGCATAAGTCAAAGCCGAACTCACATTGCTTGCGTTTTCTATCGGATACTGAAGCAGCATACGCCCGATGATAGTTTCTACGTCTCCGACGCCTATTATACGGCGCGCGGCGTCAAGGCGCGGAGTTTCGGAAAAAGGAATTAGGTGAAATGTATCGCCCACACGAAGGAACTCTCTTAAAAAAGAGCCTGTTATATAATCGCTTACATTGTCATATGACGAGTTCATTGCGGATGATGTATCCAAGAGCAGCAGCAAATCAATGGGAGATGTATTTTGTCCGTATGCGCGTTCGTTTAACGCTCCAAAAGCCGCAAATAAAACAAGTAATACCGCCAAAATGCGCTTTTTCATAATTACCCCTTTATCCGGTCCATTAAAAATCAGCCGGTGCTATCTGTTCTATCAGATAAGAAACCCTCTCCTGATTAATGGCAAACTCAAATTTTTCACCCTCCGTTTTATTAAGTATAGCATTACCTAACGGAGATAGATAGGAAATAATATTATTGTTTGGATCGGACTCCCACGGTCCGAGAATTGTAAATACCTCTTTTCTCTGCGCTGTTTCATTGTATAAAAATACTTTTGTGCCGAAAGATACTTTGGATGTATTAACCGAATTATGATCAAATAACTGAGCCTTCTCGAATTCTTCGTTAAGTTTTGTCACATGGAATTTAAGCTGTTCCTGTTTTTCTTTCGCGGCTTTGTATTCGGCGTTTTCTTTTAGGTCACCCAAAGACTGTGCGTATTCGATTTCTTTTGAGTTCGCGGGGATCTCTACATCCTGAATATGAGCGAGTAATTTTTTCTTTTCTTCGTACATTGCGTGTGTTACAAGCAAGCCTCCGGCTCTGGACGCTTTCTTTTCGGTATCGCCTAAGAATTTAAACGAAGGATATTTATCCAGAATTTTAATGCGCAGATTTTGTTTATCCTGAGGATCTAAATCTTTGACATTATTCACAAACGTGAATATTCTGATAATCGCGTCTTCATCGGCGTTTTTAATAAAAGAAGCGAGTTCGCCGTCTTTGAAAAGTATGTTATGCGCAAGTTTATTTACTTTTTTGTTTTCGGGCGTATCTTTGTGATTTTCAATATCGCGGTATGTAATATCCATTACATGGATAAGCGTTATCAGCTGCTTTTCAAAATCGATATTTGCGTTTTTAAACCAGTCTTTCTCTCTCGCGTTTTTTAATATCCAGACGACAGCTTCGCGGTATTCGCGAAAATTATCAAAACATTCGCCGCACAAGTTAGATAATTTATCTTTCATGCCGGCTTCCTCAAGCTGTTCTGTGATTGATATGACCTGCGATACGGGAAAAAGTTTTACATATACGTCAGACCAGTTTGGAATTTGCTCCTTTATATTGTCCAAAAATTCCGTTTTAAGTTTTTGATCTTTTAAATTTTTGAAGAGGAAAGGAGCGTCTTTAATTTCCGAGAAAATATCCGCGAAACTCACGGTTACAGACGATTTAAGATGGCTGTAATTTTTATTGGCGGAAAGTTCGTTTATTAAAAGATATGACGCGATCGAATGTTCAAGCGCTGTTTTGTCCGCGTTCTGCGCCTTAAGAAATCCGGTAAAGTATGAAAGCATTTCCGAAAAATTATCAGAATCGGGAGAGGCTTTTTTGTTATTTGTATAATCACGGATAGCGGAAACTTTATCGTAAAAATTTCTCTGCGCCGTAAATTCATTGAAAAGTTTTTCTGTAACGCTTACAGGTCTGTCGCGGACAGTATAAACATCGCTTGAATCGGCGCTGACTCCGAAATCGGGATTTGACTTTAAAATATCCCGCGCCCTTGAACTCCATGTTGTCCATTCTCCCGCGGTAAGAAGAGCCGGAGACAATTCCAGTTTGATTTTTTTCAAATCTGCGGAGCCGAAACTTTTTATAATTGTTTTTAAAGCCCAGATTATATTTTCATCTTTTTCCCTGATCTTTTCACGTAACTCTTCTTTTTTCTTTGTCGCCTTTAAAACCCATATATGATTTTTAGCAAGTGTTTGAAGAGCGTCAACCGCCATTTTAAGCGACATTGAGTGTCCGCGTCGTTTGGAAAAATCAATCTTAATTTCGTCGCCGATTATGCTCGCGATGCGCCCGACTCCCCATGTGCGGTGATAGACGAAATTCCCCTTATCAAAAGCGATGTGTTTCTCAAAATCCGCAATCGCCTGATGAACCGCGCGGTAATTCTGCGATAAGTTTGATATGCGAATGTATTCTTCAAGCTGACTGTGGGATGCGTATTTGTTTCTGTAACACTCGATTATCTCTCTTCTGCCGTGAACGTCTTTTTCGTCGTACTCTAAAACAATTTTTAAAATATTTATCGCGATATCAATATCGATCGTTTTATATTTCGCGTAGAGTTCATTTAACAGGGAGACCGCTTTGTCTTCCGTAATCGCCTTGGCGATCTTTTTTTGTATATGAAGAAAAAATTCAATATCTTCCGTGTTGATAACAATTAATTTATCCCATATCTCTTTAATGTTCGCGAAGTTTCCTTTGTTGATATAACGATGAAGAGCTTTTTTATAATAAACGATTGTAAATTCTTTATTGCCCTGTTTTTCGTAATATTCGGCGATCGACTTTACGATATCCGCTTCTTCATAATCGACTTTGACAAGCCTTTCCCATACAGCGAAAACTTTTTCTTCTTCGTTGTCGTTCTTATAACAATCCGCCAGAGTGCGAAGAGCGTATTTTGACTCTCCGTAATCAAGAATCCTCTCGCATAAATATTTTACGATATTCCATTTATGATTATCCAAAAAGATTGATACAAGGTTGATCATCGCTCCATCGTCAATTATTTGACGGGAAAGCGCGATTATGCCGGAAAGGTAAAGCGCGATTATGCTGTTTCTTGTATGGGACAAATGTTCGTCGCAGTTTTTTTTCAAATCATTTATTACATTTTCTTCCCGCGCCGTTTTAAGTATCGCGTCAAGTTCTTTGAATTGGTTAGTTGAATAATTACCAAGGCTTGCCCTTGTCCATTTTTCTTCGTTCAGCGTTTCCTGCAAATTTTTCAACAGAGTCTGCGCGCCTTCTGATTGCACTGCTGTTGTTTCAGTATTCATAAATCTTTTTCTCCTAATTTTTTGTCTGTAACTTTAAATTAACAATCTAAATTATCCCGGAAACATTTCGTAAATGTCCGGAGCTTTTATTCTGATTTTCAACATCGTTTCATCTATCAGCGACGAATTCTCATGTATAATTTCATAATAATCGATCAGCCTGAAATAATGATTCAATAATCTCGGTTTAATAATTTCCTGTCTGTCTGAGTTTGAATCATATTCGGCTTCCAGCGTAAATATAGAGTTTTTAAGCCTCCCAACTTCTGTTTGTTTTAATTCCCGTTTTTCGGAAAATACTTTCCAAATATATCCGTATACCGGTATCCATTCGCGTAACGCGTCTCCCTTGTATCCCAGCTCGGAAACTTTATCGATCAATTTTAAGATCAGCGCCGACTCAAGAGATCGTATATCGATCTTTAAAGGATCGATAAAAAACGCTTCCTTGAAAAGCGTCTTTGCGTCTTTTATCTGCGCAAGCAGCGCGTTTACATCGGCTAATTCCGCTAATATTTCAGCGTCTTCCTTATGTATGCTCGCGGCATGCTCAAGAAATTTAAGAGCCTCATCGTAATTACCGAGTCCTTTATTGCATATTCCTGACATAAGAAGCAGAACCGGATCATGCTGGTTAGCCGGATTTTTAAGCAAGCTCGTAAAAAAAAAGAGAGCTCTCGAATAAACAAAACAGCGAACAGCGTACTGACATTGTTCATAAAAATATTCGCCTGACACAGCTTTTTCTTTATCCGTTATATGATCAAGAAAAATATAATACTGTTTCAACTGCGCGATCAAAAAAGATCCCTTTTCGTAAGGATTTTGTAAATCGTCAATCCTCCTTATGTGCTCAAGCCACCAATGAACGCATTTAAGAGCGTGTTTGATCTCGTCATTCTCATAATCAGAATCAAGAGCCTGTTCCAAAAGAACGCAAGCCGCCTGCGCTTCCGAGGCTTTGAGTTTTTCGTAGGCCTCTTTCAAGAGTCCCGCAGCCTGACCTTTATTCATTATCCCTTCTATGAGTATAGCATTTTTTTAGCATTTGACAATAGTATCAATTGGAGATGTGTGATACTATGAAACGGCGCAGAAGTATATCATACGCTGAATTGGGGTTATCAAAATGAATAAAATTATCGTTTCACCGTCTATTCTTGCCGCGGATTTCTCGAATTTTGAAAACGCGGTTAAACAGATTGATGATTCGGGCGCGTCGTGGCTTCATATGGACGTAATGGACGGCTCTTTTGTTCCTAATATTACCTTTGGTCCCCAGCTTGTGCGCGCATTACGCAAAAAAACAGAAGCAATTTTTGATGTTCATCTGATGATCGTCTCTCCCGGAAGATTTATCAGCGAATTTGCAGAGGCGGGAGCCGATATGATCACATTTCATGCAGAGGCTGAGATTCATTCCCAAAAATACTTGAAAGAAATCCGCGATCTCGGCTTAAAAGCCGGTATATCGCTCGTCCCCTCAACTCCCTGCAGTGTACTCGAAGACATTCTGCCTTATATTGATATTGCGCTGATAATGACCGTAAACCCGGGTTTCGGCGGACAAACGCTGATCAGTGAATGTTTTGAAAAAGTTGAAAAATTAAGCCTAATGAGGGAAAAAGCGGGATTGAACTTCCGTATTTCAGTTGACGGCGGCATAAACGAAAAAACCGCCCAAGACGCGGTTAAGGCAGGCGCTGACACTCTTGTAATGGGCTCGGCTTTTTTCGGCAGTAACGATAAAGCAGGGCTGGTACGACGGCTTCAAAAATAAATTACCTAGGATAAAGAAGCTCTCCGCGAGAAATTCTTCTTTAAATATTTTAGCGAAAGTACTTATTATGAATAAACCAACGGCTTTATGTGAGAAAATTCTTATTTCTTACTTTGCATTTTTTACTGAAATTCAATATAATATGAGTATGAGGAAAGGAATACGCTTTTTCTGGGTGATGTTTGTCGCTTTGATGCTGTTTCCGGCGGGAATTTGCGCCGCGCAGGGTAACGCACGCGTTACAACTACCGCGCAGTCTCAATTCGCGCGCAGGTTTCAAAACGGCGCCGAACTTTACGCCATGTCACGCTGGCAGGAAGCGACGATAGAATTCCGCCGCGCGCAGGAGAATGCGCAGACCTTAAATGAATGGGCTCAGTCGCTTTACTGGGTTATTTTAAGCGAACTGGCGTTTTCCGATTACGGTTCGGCTTTAAGAGATATGGACGAACTTGACAGGCACGCGCCTCATTCAACCTATACGCGTGATATGGTTTACCATAGAGCAAGAGTTTATTTTATTCAGGGGTTTTTTGACGACGCCCTGCTTTTATTTAACAGATTTACTAACAGCGTAACCGACTCTGATCGTGTAACGTCGGATCGCAGAGCTGCTTCCTTCTTTTGGATGGGTGAATGTTTATACTCAATGGGTCAATTAGAAGAGGCGGAAAAATTCTATTCGTGGGTGCTCGCAAGATATCCACAAAGCGTAAAAGTGGAAGCGGCGTCTTACCGTATCGATTTAATAAAACAAAAGAAAATAGAGGCTGAACTTTTAGCTCTCCTTCAATTGAGTCATGAAGAATCTCTTAGAACGAGCGAGGATTATCAAAGGACAATAAGAACATATGAACATACGTTAAATATTTATCAGAGGCGTATCGCTGAACTTGCAAATCCGGCTGCAAATCAGAATTTGCGGGATACTCAGGCGGCAGTTCCGGTAACTCCTCAAATTGAAATTCCGGGCAACGCTTCGCAGGATAAACCTCCGAGCGTAACGGAAGAATCCGTAAGTGAAAATAATCTTGTTTCAGATGTTAATCAAAATGATGATTTGATGGAGAGGGCAATTCAACTAAGAAATGACGTGCAAAGAATCCTCGGAGGAGAGGGCGCATGGTGATTTTAAAAAAAATTTTAATAGGTCTTCTTGTGATTTTTTTCTCAGGATTAACCGGCTGTAATTCCTTTAAAAACAGCCAGACCATAGATAATAATTCAGATATGCATCCTGAAATTGCCGACGGGTTTGTGCGTCTTGTTCTTTTTGAAGATACGGGAAGCTTTTCTCTTTCTTATGTTCCTAACGCTTCTCCCGCTGTTTATAAGCCGCTGTTTGTCAGCTCAAGTCCTAAATCAAGTTATCTGACATTATCGGTAGACGGAAAAATTTACCGTCTTGGCAGTTCTAAAGCCTTCAGTTCAAAAATTGAGAGATACGAAGGAGATCCGGCTCTTGTTTTCAAATCGAAAACGCTTACGGTAACACAGGTTTTCTCACCGGTTAAAACACCCAATTCACCTAACGCAAACGGCGTTAAAATTTCGATTACCGTTGAAAATGACGGTATTTCCGAATCTTTAATAGGATTAAGGTTTCTGCTTGATACTGAGTTAGGTGAAAAAAAAGGAAATAATCCTTTTGTATCAAACAGTTATAACATCACAAGTGAATTGCTGCTGGATAAAAACGCGGAAGAAAAATACTGGATATCTCAGAATAATTTAGTATCGTTAATGGGAAGCATAATGAGTCCTGTTAATACTGACGCTATTACTCCCGATTATGTGCATTTTGCGAACTGGAAAAGATTAAACGAAGCGCCGTGGAAACTGCGCCCCTTTGAAGGACGTTCCTTTTCATTTCCGCCATATTCCGTAAACGATTCCGCTGTTTGTTATTTTTACGAACCGGAGTCTCTTTCTACAGGCAATTCGAGGACTTATACGATTTTTCTTACGACAGAAGATACCGCGTGGTATTTCGACAAGGAATTCGAACAAGCTAAACTGTACATAGTTTCAAATCCTTTTACAAAAACAGTAAGAATATCAATTCTTGATGATCTTACTCTGCGTGAAGCATCAAGAAACGGCTTAATTACGGAACAGGTAACAATGTTAAAATTACGCGAAATATTTAACCGCTTTATTGATCAGGAAATAAATCTTGAAAAACAGGATTTAGACGAGATCGAAAGATATATCAAAAACTACAGGAATTAACCGGAAAATCAATGAAATCCGATCCTTTATTAGAAAATGCCGCGCTTCTTGCAAAAAGGAAGGATTATGAAGGCGCGTTCAAAGTTCTCAAAGACGAAGAAGAGCGTTACAACGGGTCATTTCAGTATAATTATCTTTTCGGACTTATTTGTCTTCATTCAGGAAGTTATGTTGAAGCGCACGAATATTTACAATACGCGTGGCGGATAAAACCAAAAGATATAAATACAATGCTTGCGCTTGCCGTATTGAATATTTGGCGCCGTAATACAGCAAAAGCTATTGATTATTACCTTGACGTTCTGGAAATACAAAAAAACAATAAAATTGCGAATAACGCTCTCAAAATCGTTCGAAAGAATTCATCTCCGGAAGAGCTTTCCGGCTGGATGACACCTGACAGGCTTTCAAGACTTTTTCCTCCGATCCCTGTTCCTATTGTAAATAAAAGATCGATAACAATAGCTTTATTTTCTGTCGCGGCGATTATAATCATTACGCTTGGTATTTTATTATTGACCAAAACTATTCCAAATCCTTTTAAATCGCATAACGCAAGGCACTCGGAAGAATATGTTTTATCAAATCTTGAAAGAAAAGATCCGGTAGAAGTCGGCGGACTTTATAAATATATTCTGACAAGCGCTCAGGCTGTAAGTCTCTACGAAAGATCGCTTTCATTATTCACCTCATACCGTGACGAGGCTGCGAAAATAAGTCTGAATCGTCTTTTAGAATCAAACGCGTCAGATACGTTAAAAAACAAAGCGCGTTTTCTTAAAGAAAACACGGAAGTTCCCGGTTTTGATAATTTTAAAAGAGACGATAATCCCCTGTACACCGACGTTAAGAGCGAGCCCGCTGTTTACCAGGATGTGCACGTAATATGGAGAGGCATGGCAACTAACGTCGAATTGACGGAAGAAAAAACAACTTTTGATTTTCTTGTCGGTTACGACACCAGAAAAACTCTGGAAGGAATTGTTCCAGTATCTTTTGACAAACCTGTCGCTATAAACACAGAACGCCCTCTTGAAGTGTTAGGTAAAATTAATGTTACATCCTCTTATACAGATATAACGCTGGAAGGGGTAGCGATACATCAATCGGGCAGGTTGGAAAATTAGGTAGACAGTCAGCCGCTATTTGAAAAACTCCGCCGAAAAGTAAGAATATTATAATGATAATTACAACAAAGGCAGAAATGCAAAACCCTTGGGTTACTAGATGGACGTGGCGTCTAACTACGCGGAGAATCTTTCTGAAAGCGTTTACCTTCTATGGTTAGTATACATAAATTAGCATGATTAAGGAAAAAAAATTCAAACACTAAGTTCGTGTACGTTTGTGTGGTTTGTGGTAAAAATTTCTTCTTTCCTTCCGCGTTCTCTGCGCCTTCGCGCCTCTTCTTGAGTTCTCTCTATACCGCCGTATCCAATATAATCGTTACAGGTCCGTCATTGGTATATGATACCATCATATGCGCCTGAAATTCTCCGCTTTCACAGGGAATCCCGCGCTTTTTAACAGCGTCTATAAAGTATTCATACAATTGTTTTGCTTTTTCAGGAGCCGCAGCGCCATTCCATGAAGGACGTCTTCCTTTTCTTGCGTCCGCAAGAAGAGTAAACTGTGAAATTGCTAACACACCGGCTTCTTTTCCTTCTTCTTTTAAATCTTTAAGAGAAAGATTCATCTTGTCTTCATTGTCATTAAAGATACGAAGGAAAGCCGCTTTTTCCGCAAGCCAGTCAGCGTCAGTTTCGCTGTCGTTTTGCGCAACACCCAGATAAATTAAAAGCCCGTTTTCGATTTTGCCTTTGACAACATCATTAACACTCACCGAAGCTTCTATGACTCTTTGAATTACAGCTTTCATATTAATCTCCATAAATTGTTCGTGCTGGCTTGCCTGACCACTCGTGGGTGGTCAGGTGAATGTGGTTTACGGTAAAAAATTTTACTTCCCGCCGAAGTATATACTCGCATTAAAAGGACGCAGCAATTTACTCATCGATTCGTTGTTGATTATCGCTTTAACAATTTGAGCGGAAAGTTCCGCAGACTGGACAATTTCAAGACCGGGAATCCTGTCTTTGTAACTAGAACATGAAACAGTATCCGTGACAAGCATATGGTTTAACAGCCCTTCTCTTGAAAGCGATTCAAGCCGTTCGATGGCAGGAGATGAAAAAAGCGCATGAACGGAAATCAGGTTTATATCTTTTGGTTTCAAATTCGCGAGTACGCGGATCAGTTTTTCCACAGAGCCCGCGGTATCCACCATATCGTCAACTATCCACAAACTTTTGCCTTCGACAGGTTCGGCGGAAAGTATGTTTATCGATTCAATCGAATTTGGTTTGGAATAATCGCGCTGTTTGTGGGCGACGACGAGGGGAGCGCCGAAAGAGTTGGCGAAAACACGAGCAAGTTTTTCTCCGCCCGCGTCAACAGAGCAAAACGCCCAGTTGTTTCTGACATCATTTTCAAGATTTTCAAGGCTTTTAATATAATTATCGCACAGATATTTTTTTAAAAGAGTTAACGCCGGTATATCGTCAATAGCGGTAGTAGCGGGATCAAGCATGGTTTTTGATTTGTCGGAATGAAGCTGAAAAGTGACGATGTGTTTCGCTCCGAGAGCCGTCAAGGTTTTTAGATGAACCCATAAACCGACAGAACTCCGCCTTGTAGTGCGGTCGGAACGGGAGCATGAAATAAACGGCTCAAAAACTAAAATACGATTTGCCTGACAGCGGACAAGCGCGTCTACAGCGTGATACAATTCGATTTTCGCTTCTTCAACATTGACACCCGCGTCATTCCTCGCGCTGGAAGAAAATATTACAGCATCCCTTCCGCGTATAGAAGAGCCGACGGTAACTTCCATTTCGCCGTCCGCAAATCTATCTGTATTCAATAAATCAAGACCGTTGATCTGATCTATGATTTTAGAGAACGTGAGATATTTTGATAAATGATCAATAACCTGAGAAGCGTAATTGCGCATTGAACGCGTCGCGCAAACAATAAAAGGGTTCATAACCTATCCTATAATAATTTTTATTCCATAGGTGACAAACGGAATAAACTTGCTCCGTGAAAATCGATCAGCGGAGCAAAAACATCCGCGGAATCAGAAAAAGTACCAATGTCTTTTTTCTGCCATATGTCGCGGATTTTTACATTTCCGTTAACTCCTAATTCGGCAAGGTTAACAGAAATTGATTTCTTTGTCGGTTCGTAAGGGTTTCCAAGACTGCCCTGTCCTGGTCTTGCGGTACCCGGATATAAAATCGCTAGAAATTTATCATTGCTGAATTTATCATCCGCGATCCATGCGATCTCGCCGTCTTTATTGTAAACTTGTCTGTTATTGATCGACCCTTTTGATATATAAATCGCCTCCCTGTTTGTAAGAAAAGAAAGAACGAAATTATGATAATCCAGATCAAATTTCTCACCTCTGTAACTAAAGTCACCGCCGAACATAAGAGGTGATCTCATAATTATCAGTAAAGTCATAACAGTGTAATGTTCATCGCGCGTAAGCCTGCTGAGGCGCGGAACTGTAGCGTTATTATGACCTGTCATATTGAGAACACCGAGCGGAATCATATCGCCGTCAGGCCAATGACCGTAGCCTATGTGCTGCGACCATTGACCGCTTTTGTCAAGCAAAAGTCCGACATCGCCCCATCTGTCCCAGAAATCGTCAATCGTGCGCCATAAATTAGCGTGATTTTTTACATGAGCTGCCTGTCCTATCGGTGTCTCACCGGGAGATAAACTGAGAACTATAGGTCTTCCTGTTTTATCGATTGATTTTCGAATCAGCTCGATTTCTGCCGAATGATACGGACGTGAAATATCATCAATCTTGATATAGTCAACACCCCATGAAGCATAAAGTTCAAAAATAGAATCGTAGTATTCCTGAGCGCCGTCTTTAGCCGCGTCAATAGTCCAATTATCGTTAAGCCATGAACACTGTTGTTGGGTAGAATAAATTTGATCCGCCGTTATCCCGCTTGCGCCTTTTACAGTCATTTTATCCTGAACAGCTTTAACAGGAATTCCGCGCATTATGTGAATGCCGAATTTTAAACCAAGTTCATGAATGGAATCAGCTAACGGTTTGAAACCCGCGCCGCCGACCGATGAAGGAAAACGTGTCGGAGACGGTATATACCTGCCCCATTCGTCAAGAACATAAACAGGCGTTCCCGGATTATATTGTGATCCGATGTAATAACCGGTTGTTTGATTCTCAACAAACCAGCGGATATCAACAACAATATATTCCCAGCCGTGCTTTAAAAGATTATTCGCGATAAACCGCGCGTTAACTTTTACTTGATCTTCGGTCACATTAGGTCCGTAGCAATCCCAGCTATTCCAGCCCATGGGAGGCGTCATTGCCCATTTGTGAAACTCATGCGTTACTTCATCATTAATGACAGGATATTCGGGAAGAAGCTGTGGAGGCACTTCAGGCTCTTTATCCTTGTCATCACCTCCGCAGCCTGAAAACAGAAGTACCAGCGCAGTTAATAAACAAAAACATAAAATTTTGTTTTTCATTAAATCTCCTTAAAATTTCGCGCAGAATAAAAGGATATGTACTGTAAGTATGAACCCTTTTGTTTTAATTATCAACTGTCTTATGCTAAATTTACAGAGGTTTAACTCTGCCGCTTCCGGTTATATTAACGTTAATTGAGGAGTTTCCTTTATGAAAAATACTGCCGCTTCCTGAAATTTTCCCCTTTAAACTGTCTGTTACCCATAATCTTATGTTCCCGCTCCCGGAAATGATAACATTGGCATTTTGAATTTCAAAATTTTGCGCGTTTATATTTCCGGAACCGGATATATTCGCGTTAAGAGTAGACATTGCTTTTAGTTTTATACTTCCGCTGCCGGAAAGATTCATATTTACGCTTTGAGCTTCATAATTTTGACTATTAATATTTCCTGAACCGGAAAGTGTTATATCAAAATCAAGCGTATTTCCGCTGTCAATTTTTATTTTTCCCGATCCGTTTAAAGTAACAGCTTTTAAGTCAGGCATATAAACATCGATAATTAATTTCGTCGGATTATAATTATCTTGACTTTTTTCAATGTACAGAGTATTACCACTTGTCTCAATTTCGATCTTATCCTGAATATTGCTGTCGGTGGTTACTATTACTTTATATTCTTCTGAAAAATGTATATTAACATTTGCCGAACCGTTGGCGTTAATACTGGTAAAATTCGACGCTTTTATTTCCTTGCTTACAACTTCACCGTTTCCTTGTTCACAGCCTACAATAAAAACCGTTACAATAACCGAAAAAACCAGAAAAAACACCTTTATTTTCATAAATATCCCCGTAATATTTCTTGTTTAGAATCAATATATCATCTTTTTTAATAATTATCAATGTTAACATCGAATATATACTTTACAAATATGTAGTAAACTATAGACATTTTTTTTATTATATGATAAACTTTTTTCAGTTTCGAGCAAGCGCCACGCATCTGTGCGCCATATAAGAGGGAGGAGTTAATTATGGCTAAGTCAAATGAGACAGAAAAAACAAGGGTCAATCCTAACG
>Ga0209755_10004169_pt1 | contig 17336 bp, 16 predicted proteins | sample TergutCo191P1_FD_187301 | JGI IMG/M metagenome (GOLD analysis project Ga0209755, IMG submission 187301) | Cornitermes sp. P1 segment gut microbial communities from Petit-Saut dam, French Guiana - Co191P1 (SPAdes) (version 2) | ecosystem: Host-associated > Arthropoda: Insects > Digestive system...
TTAAACAAATGCTATGATTCTGTAAAGTGGTTAACATGTAAAACTGTTCATAACCCAATATTTGCACATACAAGTACACCACTTAACAAACGCCTCAAACCCCGTACGCACTAAGTTAATGACATTGGGTTTTTGTGTTGTTTTTTACTGGTTTTTTATGCTAGTTTTTAGACAGTCTGGGGGTGGGGTGTTTGCGCATAAGGATATTGCGTTCAAGTTTGCATCATGGATTTCAGCAGAGTTTGAGTTGTATGTTGTTAAGGATTATCAGCGGTTAAAGTTTGATGAGAGTAGTCGGGTTTCTTTGGAGTGGAATGTTGGGCGGATTTTGTCAAAGATTAATTACAGGGTGCATACTGCTGCGATTAAAGATAATTTGGTGCCAAAGATGCTTACGTCTAAGCAGAGGGCGTTTGTTTATGCTGATGAGGCGGATGTTTTGAATGTGGCTTTGTTTGGAGTTACTGCAGCTGAGTGGCGAGAGGCAAATAGGGATAAGATTGGGAATATGAGGGATTATGCGTCTATTGAGCAGTTACTTGTTTTGGCAAATCTTGAAAATGTAAATGCTCTCTACATTAGTAAGGGTGTGTCGCAGTCGGAGCGTGTTGAGGAGCTTAATTGTTTAGCACGAGAACAGTTGTCAGCTATGCTTCGCAATAAAAGTGTGGACACCCTAAAGAAGCTGGAGAACAAAAAACTATAGGCAACAGCCTTTTTACCTCTCAACTTGGTAACATTTTTCCCAGTTATTTTGTGTTTTTATTGTTTCCCGTTTTGTCTTGTGTTTCCCGTGCTGTTTTCATTGTTTCCCGTGTTGTTTTTTCTGTTTCCCGTTTTATGTTGTGTGTTTTCCGCTTGTTTCCCGTGTTTCCCGTCTGTTACCCCTTTTGTTTCCCGTCTCACTCTGTTTTTCTTGTTTTTTTAATGGTTGTTTTAGGCTGTTTTAATTAAATAAGGCGTATGTGATGGTTTGTTTGTTGTTTGGTTGGTTTTTCCCACTATTGTCTGGTAAAATAGGTTGTTTTTGCGTGTTTCCCGTTTAGGGTTTTTAGTGGGTTTGGTGAGAAGTAGAGTTTACACTGAGGGTAAAATTGTTGTTTCCCGTGGTTTCCCGCTAGGGAGAAACGTCTTAAAGCCGACAAGCTACCAAACAGGCAAAGAGTTCTTAACAGAACACGGGGTTATACACGCTTCAAATATTTAAATGCTAACCACCACCCAAACCAACCAACCCATACTCGCCCCCACTCGCCTTTTTCGCCCCCACACAACCAACCCTCACCAAAACAACACCTAACTTTAAACAAAACACCCTTGCGTAAAGACTACACACAACAACAGCATAGATAATAGCGCCATGTTTTGGTCAAAACAATACCCGATGCCTCGTTTAACCTAAAACAATAACCCCCAATTCAAAAATACAGCGGACTGTTTGTGGTGGATGGTCGTTTTCATGTTTTATTGGTAAACTACAGGCTGTGTACAGGGCGCGACCTGTTTTGCTCAATACGTGCACCACAAGAACACGTATTGCCCAAATCAGGTCACAACCCCCAAAAACCACATCACTGCAAAAGCATTGTGTTTTTACAGCCTTAGACACAAACACATGATGTGTTCCATAATATTTGACAAACCATAGTTTGATCAAAACAATCCCCAAGGAACCATCTTACCCCAAACTAGGGCTATCCACATAAACAAACCTCCAACCACCATTTGCTAAAGCTAACCTTCTTAACACAACTTTAGCCTTCCTTTTTAGTGACATACTTGGGCCAAAACGTGCCCACTTGGAGCACGTATTGCCCCAACTATGTCACTCCCAAAAAACAACACCAAAATGTTTGCACTCACAGGCTCAAATACAACTATGTTGTGTGTTCCACAATATTTGACAAAGCCCTAGTTTTGATCAAGACAGTCCCCACAAGGAACCATCTTACCCCAAACTAGGGACACAACAAACACACTCTCAACCAAACATGACACTAAACTAACTTGATGCCTTAATACAACGTGGGTAGTCTTCTTTTTGCGACATGGTTTTAATTAAAACGTGCCCCATTTGGAGCACGTATTGCCCTAAACCATGTCGCAGTTTTAAAAACTCAGCCTTCACCATTTACGATGACCAATGAGCGAACAAATAACCATAAGCAAACAGGTTTTAGAAAAAATATTAGAAGAAATTGGAGAGTTAAAGGCACTTGTTGAAAAACAAATCAAACCCTACCAGCAGGAATAAGAGAGGAAACAAAACTCTCCAACTTTTCTAACCTCTGCCTTAACTCTGTGTTTTGTTCCTGCAATACCCCCTCTTTTTGCCTTTGAGTCTCCTCAAACTTTAACGCTGTTTCCTTGTCCAATATCATACCACACGTGGTGCATCTTGTAGTTCCAAAAGGATTCTTACTACTACACCTTGGACAATCAACGATCTGCATCAAACCCGTATTTTTTGAAGCCGTCTTCATACCATGTAACTCCAAAACCGCATCCTCCAAATCCCTAGCAGAAAAATGCACATACCGCCTAGTCATCTTACTTCCATACGTCCAACCAGCAAACTGCTCCAAACGGCACTCGGTGAATACTTTGGCCATAGCGGTCAAAGAACTGTGACGGTACAAATATGGCCAAACGGTCCTCTTCAAACTAGCCCGTTTAGCCAAACGCTGAATTATATCGCGAAAACGCATGTAGCTCAACTGTTTACCCACACAATTATGGTCAAGTGAACACCATAGAGAAGCAGATGGCTCATCACCAAACGGATGATCCTCTAGCCACTCAAGCAAGGGCTTGCAAGCAACAACCAAAGGAATCCGCTTAATACCCGTTTTGCCATTTGCAGTGATAAGGCAATAATTATCCTTAAACGCTACACTACCTACAGTCATTGTTAAAAGCTCACCAGGTCGCAGAGCCGCTTCAAAAAGAACATACACCATCGCTCTGTCACGTTTATTTTGGGTGGCTCGGATAATTGCAGTAAAATCCTCAGGTGTCAAAAGGGTTTCAGGGGTTACGCGGGGGTTTTTTTCTTTTATTGCCAAACTTATCCAGCTTACCTCAGGTGGCAGGGGTGTGCCTTTGGCGCAACTGCCCTCTTTGGCGTATTGAACCAGTTTTCGTAGTAAGAGTTTGTTGTCGCTTTTAGTGGAGGCTTTGTTTGGTCGGCTATTTATGGCGGCTACTATGTGTTCAGCATCCGTTTTCGTTAATGCTTTGAGTTCTACATCGATAAGTGGCAGTAGTACTGGTAGGTGGGCGGCGTATTTTGCTACTCTGCCCACGGACAACCCAAGTGCACTTAAGTGGTCTAAAAACTGCAGACCAATCTCACTGTTGCGCAGGGGTTTAATGTTTTTGCGGTTTCTTTCAAGAATTCGCTCGTAGTCGTGGATAACAGGGTTGGTTTTGGTTGTTGTTGTCATGTTGTTAATAGTTTTGGAACCTTTTAAAACCGAAACAGGAGGAAACGCATTACACGCAACAGAGAAGAGCTGGGGATGGGAATTGAACCCATATAGAGCAGCTCTGCAGGCTACCGCCTAAACGATTCGGCCACCCCAGCGCCGTTATCATCGTTGAGCCTACATAAAAATATTTGCAGTAGGTTAATTGTTTTTTTGGTAAAGCAATCAGTGATTTTTGTCAATAGATAATTTTTGTTTTGTTTTAATTATGTATATCAAGTTTAGCAGTGGCAGGTTTTTGTTCTATTTTAAGACGCTTTGTCTACCGAGTTCGAAGCTTTGGAGGTTGGCTTGTAGGTGTTTTTCTTTTAGTTTGTTTGTCATTACTTTTTTGAAGGATTCTTGTTTAATGGGCATGTTCGGTAATGCTGATAGTGCGCCTAGTAGGACTATGTTGACGACTTTATTGTTGTCTACTTGTTTTGCGATTTCTGTGCCGTCTATTTCGTGAACTATGGGGGTTTTGGTTTTTATTATGTTTATGAGTTCTTGGGGAGTTTTTGGTTTGTTGTTTTTTGAAAAGTTGTTTGGTGGGATGTGTTTGGTGTTTACAATTACTGTGCCGTTTGGTTTTAGCATAGGTAGGGTTCGGGTGGTTTCTAGTATTTCAAAGCCTACTATGGCGTCGGCTTTTCCGGTTTCAATTAGGGGTGTTTCGATTTTGTTGCTTATTCTGGCGTAGGCTACAATGGATCCGCCGCGTTGGGCCATGCCGTGGATTTCGGCTTTAGTTACGTCAAAGCCGTCGAGCATGGCTGCTTGGCAGAATATGTCACTTAGAACGACTATACCCTGGCCGCCAACGCCTGTAAATATTAGGTCAAGTTTCACTGTGGTTTTCTCCGTATAGCTTCATGTGGACATATCATTTCGCATACTCCGCATCCGTTGCATAGTGCGGGGTCGATTTCAGTTTTGTTGCTGTTGTTGTTGTTGGTTTGGGTGATTGCGGGGCAGCCAAAGTTTGTGGTGCATAGACCGCAGTTGCCGCATTTGTTTGTGATTTCGCGTGGGCTGTCGTGTTCTGTTAAAAGGAGAGGGCAGGGGCGTTTGGATATTATAACGCACGGGTCGTTGTATGTCATGGTTTCGCGCAGGGTGTTTGTTGTGGCTTTAATGTTGTATGGGTCTACGGTTATGATTTTGTTTATACCGACGCTTTTGGTGATTTCTTCAATGTTTACTGTTTTAGTTTTATCACCCATGGCGGTTCTGCCGGAGGCCGGGGTTGGTTGGTGTCCAGTCATGGCTACAATATGATTGTCTAATATAATAACGCATACATTTGCTTTATTGTATGCTATGTTTATCAGGCCAGGTATGCCTGCATGAAAGAAAGTAGAGTCTCCAAGCACTGCAAATACTTTATCTTTGACTCCGGCATGTATCATTCCTGCTGCTTGTGAGATGCCAGCGCCCATGCAGAGACATGTTTGCATAGAGTTTAAGGGCGGTGAAACACCTAGGGAGTAGCAGCCTATGTCGCCTGTAACGATTTTATCGTTTGAACGGCCCACTAAAGTTAGGGCATGTTTAGGGCAGTGTTTAACACATGCAGGGTTGCCTTGGCAGGTGTCGCATATGAGAACTTTTTGTTTAGTGCCATCTAAGGTTATAGCGTTGTGTTGGCAAGCTTTAATGCAAGAGCAGCAGGCTTTGCATTTGGTTTCGTTGATAAGTATTAGGCCTGTCTTGGCAGATTTGGAAAGAGCGTCATTAGGACAGGCGGAGACACAGGAGGCGTTAATGCATGCCTGACATGTTGTGGCTGTTTTGTTGATAACATGTATTCTTGCCTTAGAGGGGTCTATTACTTTCTCTTTTTCATAGGAGCATTTTTGTTCACATATACCACATCCGATACATTTGGTGCTATCGCAGACTATGTGTTGGTTAACAGAGTTAAGTGCATAGTAGAAAGCACGGTGCGTGCAACCGGGGCACATGTTTGGAGGTCGGGGCGGTAAATCTATAATGTCCGCAGTTACAGTGGCAGTAGTCGTATGTGTTGTTGTGTTAGGGTTTTTTTCTGTTAGGCCTAATTTGGATAGGGCCTCACGTACACGGTCGGGGGTGTATTCGCCGATTTCGCCAAGTTCAAGTTTATTTTTTCCTGTCACGTCAAGTTTTAGGCGTTGAAGGTTTTCTTCAATAAAGGGGCGAAGTTCTTCTATTACTATTAGTTGCTTAACTTTTGAGGCAAAATCTTTTACGAGCTCTGAGGGAAAGGGATATACAAATCCTAGTTTTAGCCAAGAGAATTTGGAAGTGTCAAGTACGCTGCGCGCGTAATAGTAGCCTACGCCGCTGCCGATTATGCCAATGTCTGAGTGGTTATCTTCAATTTTATTGAATTCTGAGGTTTCGGCAGTTTTTTTTGCTACAGTTAGGCGTTCTTCTAAGATGCGGTGTTGGCGCATTGCGTTTGCGGGTACCATTACCCATCGGGAACCGTTTTTGTCAAAAGCGATGTTGCGGTCAAGTTTTTGAAAGTTGCCGATTTGTACTTTGGCTTTTCCATGGGCTACTCGTGTGGTTAAACGTAAAATGACGGGGATACGGAGTTGTTCGCTTATATTGAAAGCTTTGCGGGTCATGTTTAGGGCTTCTTGAGGGTTGCCGGCGTCTAGTAAGGGTAGTTTTGAGTGTACGGCAAAATAGCGTGTGTCTTGCTCGTTTTGGCTACTGTGTAAGGCGGGGTCATCGCAGACTACAATTACTAAACCGCCTTCGATGCCCGTGTATGCAAGGGTCATAATAGCATCTGAGGCAACATTTAGTCCAACATGTTTCATGGAGACAAGGGCTCTTGCACCTGTCATAGCGGCGCCTGCGGCGACTTCAGTGGATACGATTTCGTTAACACTCCATTCTGCATAGAACCCCATTGTTTTAGCGGTTTGGGCGAGGGTTTCTAGAATTTCAGTAGAGGGTGTTCCAGGGTATGCTGCGGCAACTTTTATGTCAGCTTCAACAGCTCCTCGAGCGACTGCCTCATCACCGTTGAGTAGGAGGAAGCCTTGAGGGTTATTTACTGTAATTTTTGAGGACATGTGTGCACCTTTACATTTTACCTTTACGAAGGTCTAGCACTCTTTTTGCTTTTCCCTCTGTTCGAGGTAGTTCATTTGGTTTAACCACTTCAATATCAGCTGATAGGCCTGTGATTATGTGTATTCTTTTCTGTATGTTGTATGTGAGTTTTTTTATGTCAAGTTGAGTGTTTTTTTGTGATTGCGGGGTTAATTCAACTTTGATAAGAAAGGTATCAAGTGCGCCGGGACGATCAAGGATTATTAGGTAATAGGGGGCAAGTTCAGAAAATTGTAGTATAGCAAATTCTATCTGTGAGGGGAACACGTTAACGCCGCGGACAATTAACATGTCATCAGATCTGCCGGTGACACTTAACATTCTAGTGTGTGTACGACCGCAGTCGCATTTTTCACTGTTAATTTTTGATATATCTCGTGAGCGGTAACGGAGGATGGGTAATCCTGTTTTGTTTAATGCTGTAAAAACTAATTCGCCCTCTTGGCCATCAGGTAAGGTTTCTCCAGTGTCAGGATCTATAGTTTCAACGATAAATTGGTCTTCCCAAACATGTAGGCCCTCATGTTGTGGACATTCTACAGAAACTCCGGGTCCGCAGAGTTCTGTTAAACCATAGATGTCAAAAGCTTCAATTCCAAGTTCTTTTTCTATTCTTTGTCGTATTTGTTGAGACCACGGTTCAGCACCAAATATGCCTCGACTAAGTATAAGGTCTTTTTTAGGGTCTACACCTTCTTTTGCCATTGTTTCGGCGAGATATACAGCAAAGCTTGGTGTGCATGCAAGAATAGTTACACCTAAGTCTTTCATAAGAGTTATCTGGCGTTGCGTCATACCACCGCCTATGGGAACTATGCGGGTTCCAAGTTTTTGGGCACCGTAATGAAAACCAAACCCTCCTGTAAATAAGCCATAACCATAGGCAATATGGATAATATCCTGAGGACGTCCACCCGCAGTGTACAGGGAGCGGGCCATGATTTCTTGCCAAATGTCTATATCATTTCGAGTGTAAGCACCCACTATAGGGTTGCCCGTTGTTCCACTGGAGGCGTGAACTTCAACAATTTCATCAGAGGGGACAGCTACCATACCGTAGGGGTAATTTTCTTTTAAATCAGCCTTTACGGTAAAGGGGATTTTTTGGAGATCATTAAACGTTTTTATATCAACAGGTTTTAGTCCGACACTGTCAAATTTTTTGTGGTAAAAAACGCTGTTATCATAACAATACTTTACTTGTTCTTTAAGTTTTTGCAATTGGTATGCTCTTATTTCTTCGCGTGGCAAAGTTTCAATTTTTTCGTTCCAGTATTTACCGTTAACCACTTCATGCGCCTCTCAGTTAATGAAGCTATTTACACTTCTGTAATATCCTATTAGATAAGAGTTCCCCACATTTCCAAAGAGAACAACTAACTATATGCATATACCGGGTAAAGAACAAAAGTTTTCAGGTTTGTAAATTGTTAGTTAAAATACCAGATTAAAAAGTGTTGAAGTTTAACGGAGTATCATTTTAACAAATTTTTCAGGATCAAAAGTTTCCAAGTCTTTATATGTTTGACCTACACCTATGAAAAGTATTGGTTTTTTGGTAACAAATGTTACACTAAGAGAGGAGCCTCCTTTGACGTCAGCGTCAACTTTAGTTAGTATAGTTGCGTCAATACCTATAGCACTGTTAAATTCCTCTGCTTGCATAACTGCATCGTTTCCAATAAGGGAGTCAACTGTAAAGATAACTAGATCCGGTTTTACAATACGTTTAACCTTAACGAGTTCATTCATAAGATTTTGGTTTGTCTGCATTCTACCAGCTGTGTCAATTAAGACAACGTGTATGCCGTGTGCTCGGGCATGGTTGATAGTATCAAAGGCTACTGCGGCAGGATCGGCACCGTAGGTGTGTTTGATTACGCGTACACCTAAGCGGTGAGCGTGTTCTTCAAGTTGTTCTATGGAACCCGCTCTGTAAGTGTCCGCACCTGCTAGAACAACGGAGTGCCCTTTTTCACGTAGGAATTGGGCGACTTTTGCTATGGTTGTTGTTTTTCCTGTGCCATTAATTCCGACAAACATTAAAACATAGGGTTCTGTTTGTTTGCGTTTTTCAGAAATTTTTGTCAACAAATCAACAGGTTTGTCAGTTTTTAGTACATCTAGAAGTACTTGTCGCAGGTTATCTTCTACAAGTTGTTTTCGGTCGTCAAGGCGTTTGATGGGGGATCCTGTGAGTCTTTTTTCTAATTCGTCGCAGATTTTGTCTGCTACGGGAAAAGCCACATCGTTTTCAGCTAGGTTCATTTTGAAATCGGATAATATAGGATTAAGGTTATCTGCTTTAAGCTCAGTCGTAGTTACCTTTGTAACTAGGTTTTTAAAACCAGACTTGAGCTTTTCAAACATGTTTTTATGCGTTCCTTTGTTTGGCGTTTGCAAGCAAGTTTTCTATTCTTCTTTGGCCAGAGTTGATGTATTCAATAATTTGGTTAAATTGTGTTTGGGCTGACTGAAGTGTTTTTGTAAGTTCGTCTAAACGTTCTTTAATGGTTGTCTTTGCATCTGTTAAGGATTTTTCTACTGAGACTCCTGCGCCTAAGTTAACTATTATTTTGTCGGGGTTAGCAAGTTTTACTTGAACATAAGAACTGCCGCCTATGGGTACGAGCATTTCGGCGTTTTCTTTTTCTTGTTCAAGACCTTCAAGGGTTGTGTTAGCATATGTTAGGTCTGCTAACGCGGTGTTTAGCATTGTTATACGCTGCTGTAGTGCCTCAGCTGTTTGTTCGTAATAGTGTAGCTCATTGCTTAATTTTCTAAGTTCTTCTTGACTGCTATTGGCCGCCAAAACGGTTACTCCCCAAGAACGTATTTCTTAAGGATTACATCCTCGATTTCGTCTGCTGGAACTTCTATAGCGGATTCAATTTTTATATGAAATCTTTTTACTCTATGGCGGCTACCTAGTTCTGTGTAGACTTTTTCGATAGCGTGTTCGCTCTTTTCGGCTAAGAGTTCTTTTGCAAACGTTGTTGCCAAGTTTGGCTTGCTTATTTCACCGGTTACTCTGAAAACTTTCATTTATTCTACTTCCTGCACAACATCCATTGCATTCCCAATTATAAACATCTCGGGTCCAGTTGTCATAGAACCAGCAACAGCATGATAACTATTTGCAATAAGGCCTGTGCCAACATAGGGAATGCCGCAGTTAACGGTGCCAACGTCCACGGGTACTTTGAAGGCTTGTTCTAGAATTTTGCGTTCTTCCTCTTTTAGTAATGGATGAGCAATTACACCCTTGTTTGTAACAGTAGCCAGAGAACCTATATAGGGTAAGCCAGCGATTTCTGTTTGCAGTACTTCTACGCCCAGAGTTTCAGCAATTTTTTTAATATCTTCTTCTTTAATACGTGGGTCAGCAACGGCGCCTTTGTCATTTGCTAAAATCAAGTTGCCATAGGCAGTTTTTTTGGTTTCCATAATAGTTATTGTTCCGTCAAAAACGCGACGGATTTCTGTTAATTCTTCCTCTCGTACAGAGTTTGGAAGTATCATACCGTTAGAGTTAGCAGATGCAAGTGCGCCGACCAGTGTGGAGCCGCTTATGGCAGTATATATTAATTTGACTTTGAGCCAATTGGCATATTCTTGGGCTTTTATTTGAGGCACTACGCATGGAACTATTACTACGTTTTCTGTTGCCAGTGTGTATACGCCTATGCTGGCGCTTCCAACTATGCTTGATAAATATACGGTCAAGACTATTCAACCTTACTATTTAGCGTGAACTTGCAAAGTATAGCGCAATGTTAATTGAGAAATAGTTTGCAAATTTTTCCGCTCGACTTTGAACTGTAAGTTTCAAATTCTTACATTTAAATGTTCGCAGGTTAAAAAAAGTTTTGGGCTTTTCCAAGTTGAGGATAGCCGGTTTGATAAAAAGAAGAGGCTTATTCGGCTTCTGCCAAGTAGACTGTGACGTTGTCGTCTCTGTCCTTGGTTACACGAACACGAATTTTGCGTGGTGGTTTTTCTATGCCTCTGTTCCAGATTTTTTCGTTAACTTCTTGAGTTACAATTAATTGTGGTAGTTCATCGTCTTCTTCAACGATTGTTGTTGCCATTTTCATGTGTTTTGCTACAAAGATTTTAACTAGTTGTACTGCGCGTGGTGCACGTTTTTTTGGTGGACGAACTAGGGCTTTTTGAAGGGGTATTGTGTATATTCTTTCTGTGACTATATCGTCAGTTTTTGTTTTCTTTTTTTGTTTTTCAACTGTTTTGGGTTCTTCTATAGTAGTATCGGCTGTTGCCATGATTTCTTTTTGTGTAGATATAGTTTCTTCTGGGGCTTCCAGTATCTCTTCGTTTTCTTGTTGCATTATTTGCTGTTCTTCTTGAGCGTTAACCATCGATGTTATTCTCCTATTATGCTTTTATTTTACTGGTACGCCAGTTGCGTCTACTTTTAGGGGTCATTCGGACTTTGCCGTCAGTTCTAGCGACTACCCATGTTGGAACAGACGAAGATTCTTTTGCTGCTTTAGCTAAACGGCGTTTTTTTGCAGGTGGTTTAACTCTTGCCATTTTCTCATATCCTTGTAATTTTTGTTTCTCGTTTGCGTGATTGAAGCTGCATTAATATTTGTTTTAGCTGAACATCAGATAACGGTATAGGCAGTTTGCCCATTTGGGCCATCTGGATCAGCTGCAGTTCAATTTGTTCGGTAAAGTCGGCTCGAACCATTTTCAGGTTGTTGAGCCGTTGTCTTGCTTCAGGAGACAGGATTTGTTTTAATAAAGCCTGTTTCTGAGCTTCAATTTTTTCTTCAGCCTGAGTTTGCCTTTGTTCATCGCTCACACGATTTTGCATAGACAAAAGTTTTCGTTTCCGAATATTCTCAAGCTCATCATCGGACATTTACTAGTCGCCTTGATATTTCTTAAGCTCCGGGACAGTTTTTATCATTTCTTTTGCCAAGTCACCAGCGATTTCTTGTAATAGTTTACGACCTTTTGGAGACATTTTTCTTCCCTCTGGGCGACTGGTAACAATTAAGTCGGCTGCCTCAAGCTGTTGTAAAACCTTGCGGATGCTGCTTCCGCCTGCTTTTTTAACACCGTCAGGTTTACTGCCACGGTTTTTTCGTCCACCATAATCAGCTCTTAAATCTTCAAGACCAATTGGGCCGTGAACGTAAACTTTACGCAGAACAGATGCACTGCGAACATACCACCAATTTGGATTTTGTGGCGGTTTTTCAACGTGCATGCCTGTTTTAGCTACGTCTGTCCATGACAGTGGTTGAACTTCATCGACATTTTCCTTTAGATATTTCGCTAATCGATCGATGAACTTGGATGCTGGTACGTCATGAGGAGTTGTCAAGATGCTTTTGTCCCTTTTAGTTTTTCCTTGCAGTAAAACAATGAAGCCTAATATAAATATTCTCCGACCATTGAACAAACTATTGTACAATTTTTCAAACCAGAGCATGTCCACATAACTTGCCAAACAAGGCAAACAATATACGAACACTACATTGCCACCAAAAACACGCCAAAAACACTATAAGAGTTTTTCCACGCAACCTAACACCCTTGGCACAATCAACTTTTACGTACGTCTATTTTTCCATTTTTTAAGACTCACGCAACTAATTTTTGCAATATAACACATAAAACAAACCTAATACCCACCATCAACACCGCCACAACTTTCTAACACCACAAGGCACCCGAACGAAAGAAGAAATAACCAATATTTAACCATTTATAAATAAAAACAGCATGGAAAAAACCCCCAATATAGAAAAACGAAATAAGCTCAAAACTGGCTTTAAATGACAAAATAACGGGGCAAACCACCTCAGAAAACCTACCCCCCCCCCATTTTTTAAAAAGTACATTAACAACTTGTTTTTTCAACAACTAACGAGAACATAACACAACACAAACAACTCAACTCGTCTGTACAGTCTCCAACAACAGTTGATTGCTTCCTAAAAAAAGTTGTCACTACTCTGGCTTTGGGACAAAATTATTGGTTTTCTTGTTTAGGGTTTTTCATCTTCACGCGTTAGTATGATATCTCTTGTGCAGACTTCAGCATTGTATTCCTTTAGAAAACTCAAAACTTTTTCTAAATCTACCTCTAGTATAATTATGACTCCACGTACAAGTTAGCTGACACAAATAATATTGTCCCAAAGCCTATTGACGCTTGTATGTAGGTTAAAAAAGTTTAACCTACAGGGGTTTGTGAAAAATATGTAAAAGCGTAATTTACACCGTGTTTTAGTAATTGACAATGTTTTTAAGATTTTCGTTATCACTACAAAGAACAGTGTTACTTAATGCAATATTATGTGAGCTGGTTAAGATGTTTTTGATAGATATTAATTAAGAAAAGCAAGGTTACGCTACGGTTTTACGGGTAAAATAAGCTGTAATGGATGTAATTTGACGTAGCGTTCGTTGTAGTGTTATGTAGGTTAAAATTTCTACGGGAATTCAGGTTACAAGGTTTCTAAAAGGGCAATAGCAAGGATTGATTTTAAAAGTGACAAAAACATTAATTGTTTGTGAAAGAATTGGTTCGCGAGTTTATATTGTTCTCACGCATAGGACAGACAGATTCAAATTTTAATAGTTTACATGATGCCGGAAGACTAGATATCATGCATGAATGTATTGTAAGTAGCCTTTTTTTGTCTCATAGTTTACGTAGAGACGTTATTTTTCACGCTGTTTTAAATGGTCCACCAAACCCTCCTGTGCACATCAAAATTGACGGCCAAACACTCTATGATGTGCGCACAGACATGGAAACATGGCAAAGCATAATTAAGAAAACGCTTGCCGGCAAAGAGCATCCCGGAATAAGCAAAGACAAGACTAGTTTTGAGGCACTGTTAAAATCAAAAGCAGAAACAGGAAACAGAGGTATTTATGTACTAGAGGAAAGAGGAAAAGATTTGACAGACATAGAGTTTGGAGAAAATTCCGTGTTTGTTTTAGGGGATCATGTGGGTATGCCCAAAAAAGCGGAGACATTTGCATTAAGATTTGGCGAAAAGATTAGCTTGGGAAAAACACCCTATTTAGCGACGTCATGTATAACAGTGATCAACTACACTTTAGATCAGAAAACTAGACTTGAGTCTTAAAATGCTCATATCCACAAGGTTCAATTTGCCGTTTTTTACAATCCACGGTTAATAGAATTAATTGTTTTTCTACTGTTGCCCGGCCTATAGCAATTAAATTACCACCAATAGCTTCAACCGCAGCCTTTGCGGTCTCCCAATTTTTGGGGTTAATTGTTAAAACAAGCTCATATTCTTCGCCGCCATACAACACCAACTGTTCTGCGTTTAAACCATTTTGCTCTGCAAACACCGTCACCGCCGTTGCAACTGGCAATGTTTCAACAATAAAACCTACATCGCTCATACGCATTAATTCATACAAACTCCACGCTAACCCATCACTGCTATCCATAGAAGCAGAAACACAGCCGGATTTTGAGAGAGCTAAACCCTCAACTAACCGTGCACAAGGAACAAAAACAGCGTGCTCTAACACTAAACGGGTTTTAGAGGGAACACTAAGAGATTTATCAAGCAACAATTGCAATCCAGCAGCAGATTTTCCAAACAATCCTGTAACAGCCAAAATATCACCAGGCATAGCACCACTACGCAACATCAAAGCGTCATGTTTAGCTTTACCATACAAAGAAACAGAAATTGTCAAATCGTCTGTTTCACCTATATCACCACCAATAACATATGCGCCATATTCTCGTACAGCATCATTTAAACCATCAGCAATTTCAGCAACAGCCGTTTGAGTAGCCAAATTTTTAGGCAAACCAAGCGCCACCATAGCCGCAATGGGTTGTACACCTTTTGAGGCAAAATCACTTACATTCATAACTATAGCCTTTCGTGCAGCACAAAAAAGACTCATAGAAACAGGAACATCCGTTTTAGCCACCAACATGTCAGTTTTCAAAACAACCACGTACCCATCACCAATTGACACTGCAGAAACATCATCACCAAACGGAACCGGCATATCTGGCATTAAAGACAACCGTTGATGAAGTAAACTAATAATTTCACGCTCACCTAAACAATCAGAGCTATTCACAAGACAACACCTTAACAACTAAAAGAACTGTACATAGATAAATATGTCTAAACCTAAAGCACACCCAAACCAACATTTAAAAACCTTAAAACCTAATGCACTATCTATTGTAGACTGATGCCCCGATAGCTCAGCCCAGCAGAGCGGCTGCCTCGTAAGCAGCAGGCCGCGGGAGCAAAGCCCGCTCGAGGCTCCTACTCTTTGAGTGTAAAGCCCTTCCCCATTTTAAGCGTCCAAAAACCCAAAAAAACCCCAACAGTAACAGATGAACCCATCCACAACTACGAACAATACCTTGCAAGACACAAACGCAACATAAAACAACTCCCAAATGGTGAAATCGCTCTACAATTTCTAAACCACCTAAACGCCCTAGGCCTCTCAACCGCTCGAGTAACAAAATACGCCATCCACCTACCCCCACTTTTACGCATAATAAACGCTGATCTAAAAACAATAACCAAACAAGACATCGAACGCGTAGTGGCTACCCTAAATAATAGCCGTCAAAAAGAGTGGACAAAACACGACAAAAAACTAACCTTACGCAAACTGGTTCAATACGCCAAACAAGGTAACTGCACCAAAGACACCCAAATACCACCCGAAGTTAGCTGGATAAGTTTAACCGTGAAAGAAAAAGACTCACGTGTAACCCCTGAAAACCTTCTAACACCCGAAGAATTCACCAACATCATAAAAGCCACCACCAACAAACGCGACAAAGCAATGATCTACGTACTCTTTGAAGCCGCCCTACGTCCAGGCGAACTCTTAACCATGCAACTCAGCAGCATAACCTTCAAAGAAGAATACTGCCTAATCGCCGCAAACGGCAAAACAGGCATAAAACGCATACCACTAGTTACCTCAAGCAAACCGCTCTTAGATTGGTTAGAAGACCATCCAAACAGAAGCATTCCCGATGCACCCTTATGGTGTTCCTTAGACCACAAACATCAAGGTAAACGGTTAAGCTACAAGCACTTTCGCGAAATAATAAAACGCTTAGCCAAAAAAGCAGGCATAACAAAAAACATTTGGCCATACCTATACCGCCACAGCGCCCTAACGTCTATGGCAAAAGTTTTCACCGAATCACGTTTAGAACAGTTTGCAGGCTGGACATACGGAAGCAAAATGACAAGACGCTACGTACACTTCTCCGCCAGAGATTTAGAAGATGCCATACTAGAACTTCACGGACTAAAGACCACAACAAAAGATACTGTGTTAGTAAAACTAATTGAGTGCCCGCGATGCAGAACCCAAAACCCTCTGGGCAACACACGGTGTACCACTTGCGGCATAATAATAGATAAAGTATCTGCGTTAAAATTTGAAGAGACAGAAAAACAGAAAACAAAGCTACTTGAAGAGCAAAACTTGGAATTGCAAGCAAGACTTGAGAAACTTGAAGGAGCTATTTCAGCTCTTTTAACTTCTCCTCAGAGCAAAACGTACATTTAAGTGAGAGAGTACCTGAAAGAACGTTTAAACGGTGTTTAGCTATGTATGTATTCGTTGATGAGTCGGGTAATTTAGGGTTTAACGAGACTTCAACGAAGTTTTTCATAGTTGCCTATATTGAATGTAAGTCGCCAATAAAGTTACAAGTCGAAATGAAACGAGCGTTAAAAGTTTTACATCAAAGAAAAAAGTATCCTTATAGTGATAATGAACTAAAATTTTCACGCATGAACTCAGATTGTAGAAAGTATGTTTTACAAAAAATTAGCGAGAGTGATTTGAGTGTTAATGCAGTGGTTGTGGAAAAAACCAAGGTTCATTCTAATTTGAAAACAGATATCCCTAAACTTTACAATTATCTTGTAGTTCACAATATCCTATTGGCCATACGTCCTCAACTGGTGGATAATAAAAAGGTTGATATTACTTTTGATAAAAGTCTTTCAAAATGGAGAATAGATGAATTCAACAGTTATGTTAAGGATAAAGCCAGTTTTCTGTTAAATGGAAAAGGCACAAAATTGGTGTCTGATAACATATTTTTAGCTCATGTTAATTCTATGTCTGAACCCTGTTTGCAAGCAACAGATGCAATAGCTGGGGCTTATTTTCAAAAATATGAACATAACGATGATTTTTATGTGGATCTTATAGCTAATAAAGTAGGTTCGTTTAATTATCTTTGGAGACAAAAGTAAAGCGACCCCTATTCTAGTCCTCCTAACCCACTAATGCAGGCATCATTGTTTCGAATAGGACTTACTCGCTGTATAACAGAATAATGTCCTTATCTTTTAAAAATATCGGTATTATTTCATAAGACCTTAGGCGTTATTCTTTTTAAATTTTTGACTTGAGTGTTTGTTCTTTTCATAGGATTTTTAAATTGTTAGCCTTCCTGTTATTCGAAAATTCACAATACCACCTACAACATCTGTCATAACATCATAATGTCTAAGACAATTCCTAAACTCTCCACCCCATATCAAAAACTTTTTCACCCAACTACTAATATACTCACAAACCACCCTCTCAGAACCTGTATTCAACAGCAGAGCCTCCTGAGCAGGGTTGTTGAGTGCGCTATCATTATCATAGCTTCTTCTGATGTTGTCAAGATTTCATAATCCTTAGACAACCGTCTAAACCAATTCAACCAAC
>Ga0209755_10004170_pt1 | contig 17328 bp, 9 predicted proteins | sample TergutCo191P1_FD_187301 | JGI IMG/M metagenome (GOLD analysis project Ga0209755, IMG submission 187301) | Cornitermes sp. P1 segment gut microbial communities from Petit-Saut dam, French Guiana - Co191P1 (SPAdes) (version 2) | ecosystem: Host-associated > Arthropoda: Insects > Digestive system >...
TGTAAAAATGAACGCCTTCGCACTGCTCCTGAGTTCCCTTTGTGTAATGACCTACGATTTTTATTAGCTCCATCCTCGAAGTCCTGTGATGTACGAAACAAAGATCCAGTAAACCGTCGTTTAACAGAGCTTTAGGCCCCATGTAGAAACTGCCGCCCATACGCCTTCCGTTTACGACAGAAACAAGAACGGCCGGCAGCGTTTCTTCATTATCGTCAAATTTTATTTTTAATACAGGAGAGGGCTCGTAACGGGCAATTAAAATAATCGCTCCTATGGCATAAGAAATTCCGCTTTTTATTTTTAATTTCGCCGCTTCAAAACCGACTTTGGTATCGAAACCAATTCCAATTCCGTTGACAAAATATCTTCCGTCAGGAAAAAAGCCGCCTTTTACAAAACCCGCGTCAATTACATAAGGCTCTTTATTCAGCAGAATCGGAATCGCTTTTTCAATATCAGTCGGTATCGCGGGGGTAGCGCAAAAATCATTTCCTCTGCCAATCGGAAGAATCCCGAAAAGTGGCGGTTTCGCGGCAGCGTCTTCTTTCGGCTTTGCCAATAGTCCATTAATAACTTCATTGATTGTGCCATCCCCGCCCGCGGCGACAATAATATCATCAGAGCCGATTTTTAAATCGCGCGCCAATTCAAGAGCGTGGCCGACACCCGTAGTTTTAATGATCTCAAATTCACGGCTGCTGTCACGAAGCAGCTTTTCGATCCTGGGAAGCTTTTTTATCGCCTTCCCCTTCCCCGCCGTCGGATTAAGAATAACCCAAATTTTGTTAAAATGGTTCATGTTAAAAGTATATCATTTACCTGCGGTTTCGTAAATAATTTGTAATGTCCGTTCTACACTTTTATCCCATGAAAATGCCTTGGCCCTTTCAAGCCCCAAATGACGGCATTCATTATAAATATCACGATCCGTGCTGACAGTAATCATCCTATCGGCCAAATCTTCGGAATTCATCGGGTCAAAATACATAGCCGCGTGCTCGCCGACCTCAGGATGGGAAGCGGAGCGGGCGCAAATAGCCGGCACGCCGCAAGCCATCGCTTCAAGCACACCCATGCTAAAACCTTCACATATTGACGGGCAGACAACGAAATCAGAGCCTGCGTAAAGTTCAGGGAGACTTTTAAAAGGAAAATGCCCTGTAAAGAAGATATCATTTCTCCATGGAGAGGCGGCAGCCGCTTCCTTTACAATAACAGCGCCGGTACCATCCCCGCCCGCCAAAACCAGCCTGTGCGGATATTTTGTTTTTTCTTTAAAAATCCCGAAAGCCTCGATAAGCCTGACATGGTTTTTAATCGGGTGCTCTATTCTCGATACGCACAGCACATAAGGCCGCTTAAAACTAAACGGCTGTATTAAAAGTACGCTCTCTTCATTCCGCTGGCGTGGATAAAAAGCAGCCGTGTCAATCCCGTTCGGCACAACTTCAATCCGGTTTTCCTTAACATGCGCCCTTTCAATCAACTGCTGTTTATTAAAATCACTTACAGCGATAATCATATCAAGATGTCTTAATGAATTCGGCACAATCAATCGAAAAACCGCGTCAAGTTTTGACTTTGTCTTTTGCCTGCATACGGCATTGTTTCCGTTTCCCCAATATGCCGACATATCATGAATAACGCCGATTGTGGGACAAGGCGATTTAGTCGGAATATGTTTGTGCGCAGCGGGAAAAAAGCAGGCGTCAAACTGCCTCACTGTCGCGAATTTCGGATATTTATAAATATGCCATAATGAGTTTGCGGTCCTTCCATGTATCGAACACTGCGGAATAAACTCAAAATTCGGCGCCACATTACTGTAAATATATCGATCGTATTCCCACCCAAACAGCTCAAAAAGAGCCTGCGACGGCGTTACTCGTTTCAAAAATTGGGTTATATACATACCCACTCCGGACTTGCCTCCGTCGCAGGCAAAAGTATCCATGCCTATTTTCATTTAGGTCTCCGAGGGTGATTCTAGCATAAATTGGAAGTAATGGGAACGTATGTATAAACAGGGGTTTAGAGTTGTAGTGGAAAATAAAATACGCTCTCCGTATGCGGCAGTCCGGCGCCAGCCCCAGAAAAACTCAGAAGGAATCCGCTTCCGAGCCCTGACCATAAAAACTACAGGATTTAAACATATTACATATTCGTAACCAAGCTCTTCATTCATATAAATTAAACATAGTAGGATATTTTCCTATCGGTTTTTATGGCCAGGTCTCTACAGCGGAGAATTTCTGAAAATGTTTTTCTGGGTCTGTTGCCGGCACTGCCGCATACACTTAGTGTGTTACTTTACATTACCAAACTTAACAAGATAACAAGCGATGGAATTTAAAACGTTTTATTTACATTTCTGTAAAAAAGTGTAAATTAAACGTAATATTTCCCTCTTGATCCCATGTAAGTTATGTAAAATAAAAAAGTGCTAATCCATGTGTCCATGGGCTGGGTGGACTGCGGGTTGCGGGGGTGAAAAACAATTTTTGCGATTCCCCGCTGGAGAGACCTGGCTGCAAAAACCGTAGAGGAAAATGATCTACTATATTTAATTTATGTTAAAAAATAGCTTGGTTACGAATATGTATCAATTACATATATCTGGTTTTTGCGGTCAGGGCTCGTAGGCGGATTCTTAGCAAATGTTTTTCACACCCGCAGACCGCAGGCCGCCCAGCCCATGGACAGAGAGCTTTGCCTTTATTACTTTACTATATCAAAACTCTAAATCCGTATTTATCTGTGTTAATTGTTTTTATGCCAAATTATTATTAAAAAAAGTACACAAAATATAGCGTAAAAGCTAGACAAGTACGCTATATATATGGTACTATATGTGTACTAAGAAAACTACATGTGGTGTGCTATATGTAGTGGTAAAGGTGGTAGGTACGCTATATGAGATGTCCTCATTGCGGTAATATCGAGGATAAAGTGGTAGAATCGCGCTCTTTGGCCAACGGCGACGCTGTCAGGCGGCGGAGGGAGTGTATAAACTGCAACTATCGGTTTACCAGCTATGAAAAAATAGATGAAAGACAATTCATGGTTGTGAAAAGGGACAACAGACGCGAGCCTTTTGATCGGATTAAACTTGAACGCGGAATAGTCCGGGCTCTTGAAAAAAGGCCGTTTTCCCAGATGCAGATTGAAAATCTCGTCAATGAAATTGAGGACGATACGGCAATTTTAAGCAAGGGTACCCGTGAAATTTCCACCTCAGTAATCGGAGACATGGTTCTGGAAAAGCTCGGCAAATTGGACAAGGTAGCGTATATCCGTTTTGCGTCGGTTTATAGGGATTTTAATGACATGGATGAGTTCATAGATGAGATAAAAAAGATGGGGCTCGATAAACTTTAACTTGAGGCATCTGTCAGTCTTGGGCGGGGGTACCGGCGCTTAAAAGCTGCCGGAATAGCTGGCAGTTCCCTTCTGCAGGAGGGATTTTTTTTGGCCGCGCAGAAGCAATTCTGCGCGGTTTTTTTTAAGGTGCCTGGCACCACTTTTTCAATCCTTAGGCCGTTGATAAAAACTCCCGTTGAGCTGCTGGGTTTTCAGCACATTGATAAATGCTTCAGAATCATTTTTTATTATTTCAGGAATTAATTTTTTAACCTGACTGGCTGTAACAACCGAATAAATAAGGGTCTTGTCATTTTTATTGTAACTGCCGAAGCAGTCAATTAATGTCGCGCCATGATTTGTAAGATTGCTTATCGTCTTAAATATTTCTTCGGGCTTGTTCGTGACGATAAGAAGGGTTCTCTGCTGGTAATTTCTGTAAAGCACTCCAAGCGCCATAGTTGTTACAAACTGAAAAATGATAGAATATAAAACCCTGTCAAGAGCGCCTTCTCCGAAAAAAACACCCGCGATAGCCAGAATTACAATGTTTATGGCAAGAATGTTATTCCACGCGTCTTTGCGGTATTTTTCAGAAATGACGATAGCGATAAAATCAGTTCCTCCTGAAGTAGCATCAGCATGGAGGCAGAGACTTACGGCGACAGCGTTAAGAAGTCCGCCAAAAACTGCTGAAAGCAGACTATTTTGCGTTTGTAAAAAGCTGTAAAACATAGACGGCATAAAGTCCGCAAGAAGACCGCTTACAATAATAAACAACACTGAATAAAGCGTGAATTTTTTTCCTATGAATTTAAAACAGAATACAGCCGGTACAAGGTTAAGAATAAAATAAAAAAGACTGAAAGGCACTTTAAATCCACCGAAGCGGCTGAATATTTCCTGAATAAGAAGCGTCAACCCCATAAAACCGCCGGGAAGGAGCATTCCTGCATGAATAAAGGAGTTGATGTTAACTGCAAGAAGCACAGCGCCCAAAAGCACCATGATTACACGCCGCGTTTCATATAAAAATTTGTTAGCCATTAAGGCATTATAGCGAAAAGTATGGGGAATGACTAGTAGCATTAAATTACGGGCTGACAGTGCCGCGTATATGATCATTATAATCACTTCATAAGGATTTCGGCGTTAAAAATACCTCACCGCGCGAACCGACTTTTTATGGTCATGCGGATGTTCAGTTTGTGAGCCGTCCTTAAAAGATTGCGCCCATACTGCTTTCTCATCTATTTTCGAGGAAGACCAATGTTCTAAATTTGAAAACCCTTCTAAATTAAATTGTTTTACGCATTTGAACAATTCATTTAATTCGTTCTTACTTGGTAAAAACCAGTCGTTATATCCGTTTAAGGCATATTGAGCGCATATTTGCGCGGCAGTCCCTGTTAATAATTGGTTTATTCTTTTGCTTTCTCTTTTTAGCACTTCAATAATATATTCCGTATTTGTTTTTCCGCAGCCAATTTCGTTCCCTGTTCTGAATATTCTATACCTGAAAACCTGATTCTCATCATAAAAGAACTCGGTTAAATCAAACAGACTCCATTTTGCTCTTCCTTCTCCATAGCTTTCTTTAATGTCAACAGGAGAAACTTCCATATAGCGCCAGTTATTGGAGCTGTTTCCTTTGTCAAAAAATATAATTCCACCGGCAGGACCAATGCTTCCCTGTTTAAAAATTTGATTCTGATATTTGTAATTTTGATTTTGATCTTTATAATATTGATTTTGCTCATGGTAAAAATTATCTTTTTCTTTGGAATAGGTATATGTATGCGCGCTTTCCGGCTTTTTGTTTAAGGATTCGTCATAGGTTTTTCTATTATCTTTATTTTTTAAAAATGAATACGCTTCTCGTATAAGAATAAATTTATCCTTTGCGTCAAGGGCATTATTAAAATCAGGATGATATTTTTTAGCAAGCAGCCTAAACGCGCGGTTTATTTCATCTACCCCGGAATTTTGATTAACTCCTAATACGTCGTAATAGTTCACTTATACTCCCTTTAAGCGATATAAGTCTTCCTTTTTTTTAAAACTTAGCGCTTAATCTAATTACAGGGCCAATACTTACAGACCAAGATTCGCCTCTTAAGTCTTTTGAATTAATGCCGAATTGTTCCCAAAGTAATTCTGCGCCAAAGGCTAGTCCTATACGTCCAAAACCTATTTCCCAGCGGTTTAATAAACCCAGAATTAAAGATAATTTAGCGTAAGTAGAATCAACCCGTTCAAAACCGGAATTAATACTGTCAACATTATTGATTTCAGCCATTTTATCAACTGATTTTTTGTCAAAGCTTCCTTCAAGTACTCCTGCCAATATAAAATACATCCATACCCAGCCGTGTATTGCATACGTGCCGTTATTATAAAACTCCATAGCCGGCTCGGCGTATAATGATGTATTACTATCGCTCCACCCCATTGACATTATCATAGAATCCGCTAAAAGAGCGGCACCCCACGCTGTGCCTGTTATGTTACCAAAACCGTTAAAATTAAGTTGTTTTTCTGATGCATGTTTTTTGTACTCCACCGGCATATTAAATTGAGAATATGAAATACCAAAACTTAAAAACAAAATATCTTCACTTAGATTGAATAATTGATCAATCCTGAACATCAGGGAAACATTTGTTAAAGTTGTATCAAAATCAAATATTACTTTATCGTCCGGAAACGGATTGGGTGTGCTTCCCTTCCATTTTACATTTCCTTTTAATTTGTGATAATCAAACATCATTATAAAATTAAAAATGTCAATTCTGCCTGCTATATCAATCATTTTTTTAAATGTAGGATCATTAAGTCCAAAATCAATATGCACATTAATTTTTCTAAATAATTTTATGTTCATTAGCGCGGATAATCCTATATTTTGCTCAATATCCATTTCTGAATCACCTTCTATATAATCGGCATAGGGATACCATGAGAACGAAAATCCCGGGGCAATGCTAAAAGCATTATCCTGCGCTTGCGCGTTATGTATGACAAATAAACCAAGAAAACATATTAAACCTGATGCGAATCTTTTCATTTAAACTCTCCTTAATACTATAATACGCTTTTTTACAAAAAATACTACCTATTAAAAGAACAGTTTACCTAAATTCGGGTAATTTTTTGCCTGATAAAATGCGTAGGTTTTGTATTTTTTAATACTTAAAGAAGAATTAAAAGCTGCAGTGGAAATTCCGCCAGCATCTGATCTGCTTATTGAAATTTCTTCAGTCAAATAGCGAAGGCGCATTATCATTATTTTTCTGCTCACGCGCTTGAGTGTCTTTTCGAGACTCTCTTTTATCCTCACTTTTTTTTCCGCGTGCCGCTTTTTCTTTCGCGTTTTCTTTCCCACTGCTGTCATTCAACTGTAAAAGCTTCTTCCACTGGCAAAGAATATTAAGAGCTTCAAGAGGAGTCATAAGCTCAGGGTCAATTTCACGCAGAAGAATTTCAAACTGATTTTCTTCCTTTGTTTCTGTGTCCTGCGTTTTTATTTTATTAACAAAACCATCGGCGCCGAAAGTTTCGCTCAGGTCAATGTCACGCTCTTTTAAAAGTTTCATGATCTGCGCCGCTCTTAAAAGCACGTCCTGCGAAAGACCCGCAAGACGCGCAGCGTGAATGCCGTATGACTCGGCTGTCGGGCCTTCCTTCAATCTGCGGAGAAATACAATTTTTTCTCCCTGCTCAAGCACCTCCATTGAGCGGTTGGCAAGATGCGGGTGCGATAAAAGCGACAATTCGTGAAAATGCGTCGCGAAAAGAGTCCTGCAGCCAATCCGGTTTAAAAGCTCTTCGCTGACAGCCCACGCGATTGAAAGACCGTCATTGGTTCCCGTTCCTCTTCCAACCTCGTCCATGATTACAAAACTTTTTTCTGTCGCAGTATTCAGGATAAAAGCGGTTTCATTCATCTCGACAAGAAACGTCGACTCGCCTCTTGCAAGATTATCCGATGCGCCTACTCTGCAATAAATTCGATCACAAAGTCCGATACGAGCCTCCCTGGCCGGCACAAAACTGCCCATCTGCGCCATAATTGTAATTAACGCCGCAGAACGCAGATAAGTGGATTTACCCGCCATATTGGGCCCTGTAATCATCGCAAAAGAAATCTTCTCTTCTCCCTTTTCCTCGTTCAGCAAAATGTCATTTGGAATGTACTCTCCCCTGCCAAGATGCGCTTCAACAACGGGATGCCTTCCTTCGCGGATTTCAAGCGAGTTTGAATTGTTTAGTTCGGGGCGTATCCATCCCCTGATCGACGCTGCCTTCGCGAGAGACTGCGCGGCGTCAAGCTCCGCAAGACGGCGCGCAGAGTTGGCAAGAAGTTCAAGCTGTTTTTTTGTTTCACTCCTTATTTCAAGGAAGAGCTTTTTTTCAAGGTCTGTCACTTTTTCACAAGCGCCGTTAATTTCCGATTCTAAGACTGCAAGACGATCTGTCGAATAACGTTCGCCGCCTACAATGCCCTGCCGCCTAATAAAATGTTTCGGCACGCGCGTTAGGTGTACTTTTGTTACTTCAAAGAAATACCCGATAAGGCGGTTGTAACGGATTTTAAGGCTTGTAATGCCTGTCGCCTGTTTTTCCTCTTCAAGATACTGTTCAAGATACTGCCGGCTGTTGTCCTTCATTGAGCGCAGGGTGTCCAGCTCTTCGCTGTAACCCTCTTTAATTAAGTTTCCTTCATTTAAAACGATTGAAGGCTCTTCACATATTCCTTTTTCAAGCAAATCGTAAAGTTGATATAATTCACGCGGATTCTCACACAGAGGCGTCGAACCAAAGGTTCGCGAGGCGCAGAGTTGTTGTTCGATGGCTTTATTTTTTTCATCATTATTAGAGTTGTCACATTCAAAAAGAAATTTATTTTTTATTTGATCGTATTTATTTGTGTCCGGAAAAATGATTTTCATTATTTGATTAAAAGAGGAAATGGAGTTTTTTACAGCAATCAAGTCTCTTCCGTGGGCTTTGTCCATGGCGAGGCGTGAACATAGGCGTTCAAGATCGGGGGTTTTTCCCAGCAAGTCGCGTAACTTGCCGAGAATGCCCTGATCGCGGTACAGGCTTTCTACCATGTCAAGGCGGGCGTTAATTTTTTTTATGTCAAGAAGCGGATGGAGGAGGCGCCTTTTTAAAAGACGCCTTCCCATTGAACAGCGGGTTTCGTCCATTACTTCAAAAAGAGAAAATCGAACGTCTCCGTCTCTTTGGTTGTACAAAAGTTCAAGGTTTCTCTGGCTCGATTCATCAAGTCCTAAATATTCGCTTTCGCTGTAAACAGTGAGTTTTCTTATGTGAGGCAAAAGACTTTTTGAAGTTGTATCAAGATAGTCGAGTAACGCGCCTGCTGTTATTATTTCAGGGCTTTTCTCGTCTAAACCAAATCCTTTTAAATTGGCAAGACCAAATTGTTTTACAAGCCTTTCTTTTGCCTGAGTGAAATCAAACAGCCAATCGGCCCAGCGGTTCAAAACAAGAGCGCTGTTTGCTGTAAAACTTCTGTCATGAATCGCAACAGCGACATCTTTTTCTTCTTCAAGAAGAGATTCCTGAATCAGCAATTCCTTTAAAGAAAGGCGTTCAAGTTCCTGACGCAGCGCTCCCGATTCTTTTCGAAAACTTGTCGTGTAAAAGTCCCCTGTGGAAGGATCGATATATGAAAATGAAAGCGCGTTTCCTACTGCGGAAAGACACCCAAGATAATTTGAGCTTCCCTTTTCAAGAAAATCTTCGTCAACTGTAGTCCCCGGAGTGATTACTTCAACAACGTCGCGTTCTATCACCTTAATTCCCTTACCGGGAGCTGTGAGCTGTTCGCATACCGCTATTTTTTTTCCTAATTTTAAAAGACGGGCGATATAAGTGCGCGCGGCATGATACGGAACGCCGCACATGGGAAGCCCGGCGCGGCTTGTTAAAGTAAGATTTAAAAGAGAGGAAACTTCAACCGCGTCTTCGGCGAACATTTCGTAAAAGTCGCCGAGACGAAAAAAAAGTATATTTCCTTCATTCTGTTTTTTTATGCGTCTGTACTGATCAAGCATCGGGCTTGTCTTCGGCGCATCCTGCAGGGGAGTTTCCCGCGCATTCATATTAACGTCTTGATCTGCGTAAGTTTGCGATTAATTTATCGGTAATATCAACAGACGAACTGTACCATACAATAAAAGGACTGTTAGCGCGGTTTAAAACCATTGTGAATCCTTCACTCTCGCCGATAATCCTGATTTCATTATATACCTGATCCAAAAAATTGCCTGACTGCATCAGGTTCTGCCTCTCTCTTTCAAGCTGCTCTGTTCTTGACTGATAAAAGTTTCTTAAATTTTCCGCTCTCCTGTTAACTTCATTTTCAAGACGCGTTATTTCGCTTTGATTATCCTGCTTTATAGCGTCAGCAAGCCTGTTTCTTAAATTGCTGATTTCATTTGTCATTCTGTCAATATCTCTCTGAACGCCGGCGCTCTTTTCTTCCCATTCTCTTACAGCGCGCGATTCAGCGAAAAAAGACTGATAAACTCTTGGTAAATCAATTACTCCAATTCTTGTAATCTGCTGCTGTCCGTAAACAACAGCCATACAGGATACTGCAAATAAAATAAAGAATAAAAAACGTTTAAACATAACACCTCCTAATATGATAAAACAAATGATAAAACAAGACTCAATCCGGATGTAGGATCATCCGGATTATGAAAAAGCTCTCCATCCTGCCATTCTAGTATACCGTTTACCACTTTAAAACGCTTCGCAAGGCTTAAGCGTAGCGGAAATTGAGGCATGGTAAACCTGAAACCTCCGCCGAAACTAAACCGGAAATTTTCTAATGTAAAATTATCTTCTCCCTTGGTATTTTTTCCAAAATAAAACCCTTGTTCTCCTTCAATAGCCGCGGCGTCAAAAAACAGGTCAAACGCGAGTATACCATAAACAAGAGGAAAACGCAATTCCACCCAGCTGTCAAAAAGCAAAAGTCCTTTCTCCTGATATTCTCTGCTCCACCCCCTTCCGATAAACATACCGTCAACGGCAAGTTTATTTGCGGGTTCCATTACAGGTATTTCTTTAAAAGGTTTTTTTTGGTCCATTAAGACGGAGAGACCGGCGTGCAAAGCAAGAACGCCTTTGAAGCTCCAGCTTTCTGTTACCGGAATATTGAACAAAGTAAGATAATATTGAAGTTTAGTATCGCTTCTCATGTAATGTTCTCTTTCTTCGGGAAATATTCCGTATACTCCAAAGCGCTCATAAATATAATATCCTTTGCTGGGATCATAGAAAATATCGCGCTGATCAAGAGAAAGAGCTAACCATAAGGAATTTCTCGGCGTCCATTCGTTATTTCCGGCTCTTAGCACGGGATCGAAAGGTCTGTATATATTATTATCGTACGAATTTCTTAAAAAACCGAAACGCATACCTCCGCTTATCCCGAATATTCCCAATAAAGTTGACCATCTGTATCCCGTTGAAAAGCCGAGAGACAAATACCACTGCTCATATTCCATTAAAAAATCCCGTGTCGGACTTTTATTTCTATTTATATAATCCCAATAAGAGCTAAATCCGTCAGGAAAAGCGCCTGGGTCTTCAGGGCTGAAAAAGATGGGAGGCTGATTGTCCATTGGCGCATAACGTTTTGAATAATTTGCCGATAAATCCACGCCCAGTGAGAGGGGCAGTCCTAAAACCCATCTGTGCAGATAATTTAAAGCGAATGTCGATGAATCAACAACCGATGAATTAATCTCCGCGCCAAGCTCATTTCCGCTGCCGGCGATATTGCGGTCGTTCCATTTTAAAAGCCCTGATATGGGGAACGTATCCGGATCAGCGCTGCCCGAAAAGGTAAGACCGAATTGAATGTCAGTTGTCGGCTGCTCTTCCAGAGTAAAAACCAAATCCATCAGGTTTTCAGTGCTTCCCGGAAGCGTGTCGGGAATGATCATGGAAAAATACTGAAGATTGTAAAGATTGCGCATTGCTTCCATTATTTTGGTTTTTGAAAAAACATCTCCCGGCTCAAGGGGTATTTCCCTTAGTATAACGTGCGATTTAGTTTTATTGTTTCCAAGTATCACTATGTTTTCAATATACGCCCTGCTTCTTTCCACAATGCTGACAGTATATGAAAGAACCAGCGTCTGATAATTTTTATCGGCATCCCTTGTTATAGAATTGAAAATATAACCGTTCTCAAAATAAAGATCCGCTACCCGCTGCATATCCATTTCAAGGCGCGTCATATTGACAACGTCTCCTGTTTTTGAAGTAACAAGCTTTTGAAGCTGTTCCGAGGTAAAAATCAGATTGCCGTCAAAATTTATTCCTCCGAATCTGAACTCGCTGCCCTCTTCTATCATGAATGTCAGAATTAAATTAGTGCCTTTATCGGTTGTTTCATGTGAGCGCGTAACGTCCCTTACAAACGCGTCAATAAGCCCGCGGTCATGGTAATACTTTGTGACAGCTTCCCTGTCTGCAAGGAGCTTCGCTTCCTGAAACGCACCGTCATTTAAAAGTGATTTTGCTTTCAAAGAAAGCTGTCCTCTTAATGTGTTAGCCGAAAACCGCGTATTGCCCTGAAAATCAATTCTTGATATTGAGATTTGATCGCCTTCTGTAATATTAAAATTTAATACGATAGAATTTTCACCGCTTTGAATTTCTGACGCTGTAACGGAAACATTGGGATATCCTTTTTCAATATATTTATTTATAATAGCTTCTATATCAACGCGCACTTTCGCGGAATTAAAAATATCATTGACTTTTGATGTGACCAGATCATTTAATTCTGTGCGCCTAAGTCCGGAATTGCCGACAAAGTTTATCCTGCTTATCACAGGCCGCTCGACAACAGTAAATCTTATGATTACTTCGCTGCCTGCAGGGTTAGCGCGGTGTGTGCTCGGCTCAATCCGGTCAAAATACTCAAGGGCGTAAAGCCTTCCTGTTATTTCATGAAAAACCGTTTCTGTGAAAATGCGTCCTTTGAAGGGATTCATCAATCCGTCAAGTTCTGACATTGTAATAGTTTTTAAACCGGAAAAAACAATATCCCTGATTGGTTTTCCCAGATACCAGTTATCATCTGCTTCCTGCGTAAAAGAAGGCATAACGGCAATGAACAATAAAAAGACAACTACTCTAAATCTCATCAAAACTCCTGTGAGCCATCGGAATAAAAACCTCAGGTTCAAAATGACTTACTCCAGCTTAGAGTAATTGAATTATCGTTCACCCATAAATTTTCGGGGTGAGCAGGGAAAATATCCCATCTAATATTGACAAAAGGACTTTGCAGTTCAATGCCAATATCAAGATCAAATTTTAATCCGCCGAATACATTGCTGTACTCATCATATCTTAATGTCGCCATGCCCTGTACAAACATATTTTGACCTATGTATTTACCAATAAAAACACTTGTATTGTCAAAATAGTTACCTACGCGGTTGCTGCTTCTTATATAATCATCCGAAGTCTGCCAGATTCCGGAAGTTCCGAAGACAACGGCATTCTGCAAGAACCTTGTTCTGACGCTGAACATATCAAGCCTTAAGAAATCCCTTATTAGTCTTTCAAACTGCCTCATAAACGCAAATTCAGACAAAATATCCGAAGTTGCGACAACCTGCGTAAGAATATCGGTTGTTGAAGAAATCAAAAACCTCTGCATCGCGTCAGGATCGTCAGACCCCTGAATACTGTTCACATTCTGCCCTAAAATAGAATAAATTTCAAGCTGGCTTAACGCGGGGCTTGCTTCAAAACGCGGCTCAAATTTAAGCAGGGGCTGATTTTCAACAATCATGGAAATGGTAACAGGCCCGGAATCCGCCCTATCGCGAATTTCGGCTCTTGTTGTGAAACGCGGATCAAATTGCGTTTCATTTTCCCTGAAAATAAGAGACCCCTGGCGAATATAAAAACTCCTGTCAAAATAATAAAGTTCTCCCGAACGTACTTTTACATCGCTGATCAAAGAATATTGTCCGGCGCGGTTATCTGAAGAAATATTCAGCACTGTTCCCATTTCAGGATTTGCCCTTAAAATCGGGCTTGATGTCGGCCATACAAATTCAACCGAGGATCCAAGCGTCACTTTTATATTCAGAAGAGTGTATACAATTTTTTCATCCGTTCCCTCGTGGCCGGATCCTATTTCATCCATGTTCAATCCAAGCTCTGCGTTATTTGTAAATAAATCTCCTTTTATTTCCATGACGGAATTAATTGAATCATGGTTTAAATAAAAATTTCCTGATGTTGTTCCTTTTGCCAAAAATCCGAAGACTTTAAAATTATACGGAACCGGTTTATCTCTTGGAACTGTTATATCAAGGCCGATATTGACAGGCGACCAGTTTTCAAACAGAAACCAGCCGTTAAGAGTTCCGCTTCCCGGGCCTACGCCCGCAACAACAGGGCCAAAAGTCATTTCGTACCCTTGAGCCTGTATTTGAAAAGGAACGGGTCTTATCTCTTCTGTAATATAATTGGGAACCAGAAATTTAAAACTTGATCCTCTGGCGTTCCCGAAAAATTCCGGGTTCCAGATTGGACCGCGGATTTCAATCGCTCCCGTAATAAAACCGGAACTTACGATAAAGTCGGGGATTTGTGACATCAGGGACATAAAAGATCCGACGTCAAAATAGAAGTTGCCGCAGTATGCGTCTACTATGCCCTGTTTATAAGTTCCGATTAGCGAACCTCTAATCGGTAAGGGAGCGGAAAGACCCGCGAAGAAATTTCCCGCTGTGTCCATTTCAAGACGCAGCATATCCCTAATTCCTCCTGATACAGATATCGCTCCGTTTTCACGCGAGAAAGAAAAAAGAAAAGGATCCTGCTTTTCAAGATTATACAAAATATTGTCAATATGCACTGTTCCGTTAAAATGATTTAACGCCTTATCAATATCAAGCCATGAATCTATCTTCGCAAAGCTGATATTCAGATCGACATTTCCTTCCATCATTCTTTGTAACGCGAGCCCGTCAAGACGCGCTTTAGCAGTCGCTGTTCCGGCAGATCGATTTACTTTTAATTCCGGCAAAATAGTTTTTAGACCGGCTATATCCAAAACAAAATTTGATATTAATAGTTCCTGACTGTCCAAATTGATTTCAACGGAACCGCGGATATAATCATGCGGCACAATGCTGTTTATTTTTCCGATATTGATATGAGCGTTGAATGCGTCGATTGAATCCCATGAAATTTCAGCGTCAGCGCTTACAAGCAGCATGGACGCGTCAGGGAAAAAACGTTTTAAATACATATCATTTACAGATAAATTTAAATCTATCTTTTTATCGCGAAAAGTTCCTTCGATATAGTACTCTTCCGACGCATTGCCTGTATTTGAAGTAGCGCCTGCAAAATTACTAATAAAATCAATTGATGAAAAATCCGTATTCCATGCAAAATCCGCGTTTCCTTCCAGTTTACTGTACGAATCATGCAGCATAATATCCCTGAAAACGGCTCCATTCTGATTTGCCGTTCCCATTATGTGAAAATATTCTTTTCCGTCAGGTGAATTTTTTTCTCTCGCTGTTATATGATCCACTTCGACATCCCATAAATTCCTTGAATTTAAACGGGTATTTATAAAAAAGTTTAAATAAACTGTTTGTGAGTTAAGATAAACAGGGAAATCAACGCCTTCCAGATATCCTGAAACAGCGTTATCATTGGAGAGGTTAATATTAACGTTTAATCCGTTAGGATCTGATATAATGAGCGCGCTTTTATCGTAAATTTGCCCGTTTAATGCCCATGATAAATCAACATAATTCAAATTAACATTAAAAAGTATCTCCATCGGATTTGAGTACGCAACATCCGCGGATAATAAAATTTCTTTTTCATCAATATAAAACAAACCTTCGCGGATTTTAAATTCATTGTCCGTAGCGGTCACGGAAAGCATACCGGCCTTTCCGTCAATATCAAAAATAATGTTAGGCGCGTTAAACACAACATTATCAAAATTGGTAGAAAAGAAAACTACGGTATTAACGGAAGATTTCCGCATTAATTCTTCATTAAAGGGCAATCTTGCATATTTGACAAACGGACGGGCAATTTCCGATATATCAAATAAAGAAACGGAATCGAGCATTATGGACGATTCTAACTCCTGAGGCGTTTTATTTAAAACCGCGTCCATAATAACAGAACCGTCATTTGAAAAAGAAGTTGAAAAATAAAACGCCGTTTCCCTCTGTGAAGGAGAAATAATAACTTTAAAATCATTTAAATTAGCTTCGGCGATTTTTACGCTGCTGCCTGTTATTTGAATTTCATTATTACGACTTCTTACATCTATCGCCGCTGTAATGCTTTCATTAGCATGATTTTCGCCTGTAAGGTTCAATCTGTTTAAAAATATTTTTCCTTCGGGACGAAAAGGGCTGTATTGGATATTTCCTGACGCCTGAACTCCGCCCTGAAAAAGCCCCGCTTTCGCCGAAGCCTGTGAAAGATTTACGCTGACATTGTTAACAGCTATGAATTTGTCATTTCCATTGATGTCTATTATTATTAAATCGCTTGCAGGATTAATAAGATTCTCGAAGCTGAGGTTTGCCCTGTAATCCATCAGGTCATTTTCTTTTTTGAACGCGGCCGTTCCATTAATTTTTGTCTGAAGCAGATGTTCCGCTTCTCTGTTAAATTCCGTTATGCTTACTTTTTCTGTAAGCAGAAAATCTTTAAAATTCAAATCAAAAAACAGGCCGTTATTTTCAATATTGTATCTAAAATAATATTTTGATTTTTGTGCTTCCGGCGAAATTTCCTCTGTGTCATCAGAAACTGATTTTGAAATAATAGTATTGTCACTGAAGAGAAAAGAAAAATTCGCCGGATGAACGGCAAAAAGAGGTTTAATACTTTTACTTTTGCGGTGAAGAAACGTTTCGTGATTCAGTTCATCTTCGGATGAGCAGACAAGATTGTATAGTATCAAATCAACTTTGCCGTCTTTAAGATTTTCGGCGGAGGAAATATTAAAACCTATATCGGAATCAAAGATAATAATTTTTTCAAAAAGTTCACTGAACAATAATTGCGAATCAAATCTGCCCGCAAGGAAAATATCTTTATCATTTCCCCAAATATTAAGATTCATATTGCTTATACGGTAAATATTTTTATCATCAATTAAATTAAAATTTAAACGCCGGATTGAATAATCTGCGTTGGAAGGAAGAAATTCCGATATTTGTCCGAGTATTTCCGTTAAAGATGAACCTGACTGCATCATTGATAACAAATGCTCAATAGTTTCTTTGTCTCTGTCCGTATCAATATTAAATGAAGGCCGGTCAATTTTAACTGTATGAATAAAAGCCGTTTTTTTAAATATCAGCTCCGGTATTGAAAAATGAAATTTTAAATCTGAAACGCTTAACAAATCAACATTATTACTGCTGAATTTTAAATCTGTAATATCAATTGAGCCGAAAATTGAAGGACGAAGGGACGAATATTGTATCTTTAAATTTGTTATTTCTTCAATTTTTTCAATCAAGTTTACCTGTATCTTTTGAACTTCAGATCTGAAAGCAGTTTGAATTGGCTGTAAAAACACTACAGACAGGACTACAATTGCCAAAAAAATCAGAGATTTAAATAAAATAGAACGAGGAATTAAAATTTTTCCCTTTATACCATCTAAAATCGTCAAATCTTTATCCTAAAAACAGTTATTTTCGTATATTTAACGTATATACTACTAATTATAACACATTTTTAGGCAAATTGTTTCATTTTGCGGCGAATTCATATAATTCTTTAAGCTTTTTCTCAATGCTTTCCCTGTAATTAACAGAATCTGACGCCCATTTTGTAGAAAGTTCTTCCAGTGTTGTAATAGTACCGCGAAAATCCGATATCATATTCCAT
>Ga0209755_10004171_pt1 | contig 17327 bp, 13 predicted proteins | sample TergutCo191P1_FD_187301 | JGI IMG/M metagenome (GOLD analysis project Ga0209755, IMG submission 187301) | Cornitermes sp. P1 segment gut microbial communities from Petit-Saut dam, French Guiana - Co191P1 (SPAdes) (version 2) | ecosystem: Host-associated > Arthropoda: Insects > Digestive system...
TTCAAGTCGGCGAACCATCCGGACAGGGTGCCCCTTACCAGCGTGTTCAAGGCCAACCTTTTCGACACCGCTCAGCTTGCGAGGTTTTTGGGCTTCTTTCGTTCCGATCACAAATTAGATTGACGTGTGCTGGTTCTTACCGCAGCCGTGTTGTCGATGTCCGCGATCAATTACCTTATCGCCAGACAGTCCGTGACGGAAATGATTGATGCCGAAATGGATTCGGTCATCGGCAATTTCCGCGTAGCCGAGCGTCTGTCGCATGAGATTATCGAGATCGTCATGGAGGAGCTTCGTACCAATAACATAGCTCTGGCAAGGGCGGTGGCGGAAATCATAAGCCACAACCCAGGTGTTTTGGAGACCGCCGAAATGGACAGGCTTGCCCAAAGGCTTAACGTCACGGAGGTACATGTGGCGGATGGGGACGGCATTCTCCGCTGGGGCAACGTGCCGGTTTTTTTCGGCTTTGATTTTGCGTCGGGGGACCAGGCCAGGCCGTTTCTTAGAATACTGGAGGATCCCACCTTCGAGTTGGCGCAAGAGGCCATGCCGAACGCCGTTCTCGGCGCGTATTTTTCGTATACCGGGGTCGCCCGCTTGGACGCACCGGGTTTTGTTCAGGTTGGCATTACCGCCGATCTCATAATGGCTGCGGAGTTCGACATTCAAAGGACTATTGAAGAAACTAGGCTTGGTACTAACGGTCTTTTGTTCGTCGTCGAAGACGGCAGAATAATAGCCCACCCGAACGTCGGCATGATAGGCCGGGCTTTTTCCCCTTCGGCGCAAAGGGCCGTTAGTGCCAATAGACAGTGGCTGACGCTTGACGGCATGGAATATTACGCGGGCTTCCAATACATAGGCGGTCGAACGATTTACTCATTCATACCCCGCGACGAATTTTTCTCGCACCTTAACGTATTAGGTGCGGTGTCCATAATAGTGTCCGCCTTGGCAATTCTGATAATGGGAATAGTGCTGTTTATTTTTACTGGGCGACTCATAAAGCCGCTTCACCTCATGACCAATACCTTCGCGGAGTTCGCAAACGGCGACCTGACCAAAAGGCTTTCGGAGAAAGGCGACGACGAAATAGCCCAGACTTCGCGCTCCTTCAACAAGACCATGGAGGAATTTAGGAAAATGATTATTGCGGTTAAAAGCCAGACGGGAACGCTGGCGGAGATTGGCAACGATCTTGCGAGCAACATGACCAAGACCGTCTCCGCGATAAACCAGATCGCCTCAAACATACAGAGCATCAAGGGCAGGGCATTGAACCAGAGCGCCAGCGTTACCGAGACGAACGCGACCATGGAACAGGTTACGGTCAACATCGACAAGCTTAACGGCAACGTCGAACGCCAGACCGGCGCCGTGGCGCAGACATCGTCCGCATTGGAGCAGATGATGGCGAACATCCAGTCCGTCACCGCGACGCTGGTCAAGAACAGCGAGAACGTCCACGCGCTTCAGGAATCGTCGGAAACCGGCAAGGCCGGCCTGCAGGAGGTTGCGACGGACATTCAGGATGTCGCCCGCGAATCCGAGAGTCTTCTGGAAATCAACGCGATGATGGAGAATATTGCCAGTCAGACCAACCTGCTTTCGATGAACGCTGCAATCGAGGCCGCCCACGCCGGCGAGTCGGGCCGCGGCTTTGCGGTCGTCGCGGACGAGATACGCAAGCTGGCGGAAAGCTCCGGCGAGCAGTCAAAGACGATCGGGGTGGTGCTCAAAAAGATCAAGGAATCGATGGACAAGATCACCCGTTCCACCGAAAGCGTTCTTAACAAGTTCGAGGCGATTGACCAGGGCGTGAAAATCGTCGCGGAGCAGGAGGAGGTGATCCTCCGCGCGATGGAGGAACAAGGCCACGGAAGCAAGCAGGTTCTAAGTGCGGCCGGGCAGGTGGGTGAGATAACCGAGCAGGTAAGGGGCGGCTCGATTGAAATGTTCGAAGGCAGCAAGGAAGTTATTCAGGAGAGCAAAAACCTTGAAAAAGCCACGCAGGAAATCACCAGCAGCATCAACGAGATGGTCGTTGGCGCCGAGCAGGTGAACCTGGCCGTGAATACGGTCAACGACCTTAGCGGCAGGACGCGGGAGAACATTTCCGCCCTGACCCGTGCGGTTTCGAAATTCAAGGTTTGAACGTGACTGCGGAACGGGGCAGATCAAACTGCCTCGTTCTGGCGACTGCCATGGTCGGTGCTAGCGGGTGGGATCCGCCCCGGCACCCTCTGCTGGGTCATCGGAATTTTTTGCCCGTAAACTGTGGCGCTGTCCCTGAACGCAAACCATCACTCCAACACGGCTCTTATCCGCCGAACCCCCGCCGAGGATGACTGCTCCTTCTGCACCTTAAACCTGCCCAGCCCGCCTGTGCGCTCGACATGGGGGCCGCCGCAGACCTCCCTGGCGAAAACCTCATCCCCGGAGCCAATGCTGTAAACTTTTACCTGGGCCTCGTATTTCTCGCCGAAAAGGGCAATCGCGCCCGAGGCTTTTGCCTCGTCGATGCTCATCGTTTCAACCGAAATGGGCAGATCCTTCCCAATCTGCTCGTTGACGATGGACTCGACCTTTGCGATTTCCTCCTTCGTCATTGGTGCTGGGTGGGCAAAGTCGAAGCGCATACGCTCGGCTGTGATGTTGCTGCCCTTTTGGGCGATGTGATCCCCCAGAACCATCCGCAGGGCCTGGTGCAGAAGGTGGGTAGCGGTGTGGTAGCGAGTGGTCGTCTCGCCGTGATCCTGCAGGCCGCCCTTAAAGACCCCGCCGCCGGCACGGGAAAGCTCCTGGTGCTTTTTGAAGGCCTCGTCGAACTCGGTGCGGTTCACCGTCATGCCGTTTTCGGCGGCAAGTTCCTCGGTAAGCTCGATGGGAAAGCCGTAGGTGTCGTAAAGCTTGAAGGCAAGCCGCCCGGACATGATTTTCTGCGGATTTTTCAGCAGGTTGGGCAGGAGCTTTTCGAACTCGTGTTCGCCCTTTTGCAGGGTTTCAAGGAACTTGTGCTCCTCGCGATCCAGTTCTTCTATAATACGGGCCTTGTTTTCCAGCAGTTCGGGGTAAGGCCCCTGCATCTGCTCCACAAGGATTGCCGCTATCGGCGAAATGAAAGGTGTGTCCATGCCTATGCCCAGCTTCCTGCCGTGGCGCACAGCCCGGCGGATAAGGCGGCGAAGCACGTAGCCTGCCCCAAGATTCGAGGGGCTTACCGCCTTGGGATCGCCAAGGATGAAGGTCGAGGCCCTAACGTGATCGCAGACTATGCGCATGGACTTGTCTTTTTCCTCGTCCGTTCCGTAGGCGTAGCCGGCGGCCTTTTCCACCGCGCCCCGTATCGGGGCGAAGATTTCCGTGTCGTACACAGACTTTTTGCCGTTCAGGATTGTCACCGTGCGCTCTATGCCCATGCCCGTGTCAACGCACTTGCGGGCCAGCGGTTCGTATGCGCCTTCGGCGTTTTTGTTGTACTGCATGAACACGTCGTTCCAGATCTCCAGCCACTTGCCGCAGGAGCAGCCCGGCTTGCAGTCGGGGCCGCATGGGGTATCCCCAATGTAATAGAACATTTCCGAATCCGGGCCGCAGGGGCCAGTGGTTCCAGCAGGCCCCCACCAGTTGTCCTCGCGTGGAAGGTATGCGATGCGGTTTTCGGGGATTCCCATCTTCAGCCACACAGCCACGGATTCGTCATCCCTGGGTATGCCGCTTTCTCCCTCAAAAACCGTAATCCCCAGCTTTTCAATCGGAATGCCCAGCCACTTCGGGGAGGTGAGGAACTCGAAACTCATCTCTATGGCCCCTTCCTTGAAGTAATCCCCCAGCGACCAGTTGCCCAGCATCTCAAAAAAGGTAAGGTGGCTGGTGTCGCCCACGCTGTCAATGTCCCCGGTGCGAATGCACTTCTGGTAGTCCACCAGCCGCTGCCCGGCCGGGTGTTCCTCGCCAAGAAGGTAGGGAACAAGCGGATGCATCCCAGCGGTGGTAAAAAGCACCGTGGGATCGTTGTCGGGAAGCAGGGACTTGCCCTGTATCTGGACATGGCCCTTGGACACGAAGAATTCAAGGTATTTGTTGCGAAGTTCATCTGCAGTCATGGGGCGATTGTAGCACTTATCGGTAAACGGGTGCTAGCCCGTGCCCGACCGGTTCATGCCAGCGGCGTTTGGCCTTGCCGGACGATACAGTCGTAGGCGCTACCGCCAGTTCTTGTGCTGGCCTCGATGCAGGTGAACTTTTTAAGCCACTCGACTACAGCCAGCTTGGGAAGCAATCGAGATAAAATCGTACAGATTCATATCGCAAAGGTCCGCCGACTGGCTTAGGGTGAGCTGACACAACATCGTGCCTTGACAAACACCGCCTGCATTGCGCAAAATCATCAAGGGGTAATAAGTTTAATGAGCGCATCTAGATCAAAAAGGCGGGGCTATGCATGGATTGCCGCTACGGGCTTGGTATCAATACTGCTCATAGTTGGCAGCATAATCATGTTTTCAGTTTTTAGGCCTTCTCTGCCTAATGAAAACTCACCCCGCATTTTTATCGCGTTGGGCGATTCCGTTTCCTCCGGATATGGCCTGCTAGGGTATGGGGCTTCTCCCGAAGGGGTGCATACATCCCTCTTTTTTGCGAAGCTGGAACAGGAAGGGCATGTCAATGAGTACCATAACTTCGCGACGAGCGGGTTCACCACAAGCGACCTCTTAGGGATGTTGCACGGCATGGCTGCCGAACAATTGCCGCTTTTCCGGAAGGCCCGTGTAATCTCGTTAAACATAGGCGGGAATAACATCTTGACACCTTTCTTGACCTATCTATCTGATTTGCAAGTGGTGTCCGGGACCGGAAATATCATGACGGGTGCCGGTGGGGTCTTGTCGGGGTCTTGGGCTGTGGTATATGAAATAATATCCGGCCTTGGAAGTGTTGCATCCGATACCGAGGAAACCGGCTTCAGCATAGCTGGGTTTAGAACCGGTATTGGGAGTATTCTATCGGGATTTGGCGAATTGTTTGTTGGGACCAGGGAAGTCATAGCCGGATCCCCCGATGTCGTTTCCGCATGGAGGGGCTCGCTGTCACCGGGGCTGGAGGCCATGTTCGAAGAGGGCGTGCAGGTTTTTACCCGGGAATTCAGGGAAATTATTAGCTGGCTAGAGGCAAACGCGCCAAATGCAACGCTCATTGTCAACTCGCTGTACAATCCGATTCCTAAATACGTACTGATGGTCTCCGTTCCGCTTACCAATTGGGCGGACGTATTAATAGAGTCCATGAACCGGACAATATTTGAGGAAAGCGCGCGAAGGGGCTTTTTGGTATCGGACATCAGTTACTACTTCTTTAACCGGACTGATTTTATGATTTTTAATTTGAACCCATTTGCGGGGGGCCTTTCTTTGGATATAGTCCACCCAAGCGCCGAAGGGCATGAGCGGATTGCACAGTTGAAGCATGATACTTTTGTCAGGGGGGTTGGTTGCTAAGGTCCCTGTAGTACGCGGGTATATGGGTGTCTGCACCAGTGCCTGACACACCCGCGTGCTGGGGGGCGGTTATCATCTGCGCGTTGATCAACTGCCGGTAATGTGATATTACTGATGGCATGACTCGCCGCGAATTCATAAAAAAAATGATGTACGGGACGGCATTCCTGCTTTCCACCGGGAAACTTACGGGCTGTAGGAGCCTTGAGGTTCCGGCGGCACAGGCTCCCGTCCAAGAGCCTGTTCGCCAGGCTGTTAGCCGTTCTGGCCCCTTGCAAATCCGTTCGGATAATCCATCCATAAGGCATACTTATGACAATTGCGGGGAATGCGGCGGTTGCCAGAATTTTTGCCAAAACACGATGGACGTGTTTGGCCGGACAACCGCCGGCGGCGAGGATGCCTGTACCTACTGCGGCCAATGCACCATTTTTTGCACACGCGGCGCAATCACGGAGCGTTTCCATTACCGGCAGGTAAGCGGGGCCATTGCCGCTTCCGATAAAATCGTAATAGCCACAACCGCCCCCGCGATTCGCGTTGCGCTTGGCGAGATGTACGGGTACCCCGCCGGCACGAATGTCGAAGGGCGAATCGTCGGCGCGATGAAACACATCGGTGTCGATCATGTTTTGGATGCGACTTTCGGCGCGGACTTGACGGTGATGGAAGAAGCGGCGGAACTGTTGAAGCGGCTGGAAAACGGCGGCAACAACCCACTGCCGATGTTCACAAGTTGTTGCCCCGCCTGGGTGCGTTACGTCAGGCTGTTTTACCCGCGCCTGCTGCCAAACCTTTCGACCGTAAAAAGCCCGCTTTTGATGCAGGGCGTGTTGGCGAAAACTTACTTCGCGCAAAAAATGGGTATAGACCCGGCAAGAATCGTCAGTGTCGCCCTTACGCCCTGTACCGCGAAAAAGGCCGAAATCTTGTTGGCGGGGATGAACTCCGCGGGTGTCAAGCACGGGAAAACGCAGATGCACGATGTTGACTATGCTCTTACCACCCGCGAGATTGCGTATTTGCTGAACAGCAGCAATGTCAATTTCGATGAAATGCCCGACGCTCCCTACGGCGATCTTATGGGTACGGGAAGCGGCGCGGGGATGATTTTCGGCAACACCGGCGGCGTTATGGAAGCGGCCTTGAGGACGGCATACAGGTTCCTAAACGGCCGCAATCCGCCCGCCAAGTTTTTCAACCTGACATCCGTTCGCGGCCTTGAATCGCTGCGCCGCGCGAGTGTGGACATGGGCAGGAGAACGCTGAATGTCGCGGTCGTTCACGGCACCGGCAACCTAAGGCCCTTTCTGGACTCGATCCAAAACGGCGCGTCGAACTACGACTTTGTCGAGGTCATGGCCTGCGCCGGGGGCTGCATCGGCGGCGGCGGACAGCCCGTAACCGCAATGGATCCCGTGGAGTTAAAACGGCTTCGCAAGGACGGCCTGTATCACCACGATAACAACAGCGCTATTCGAGTGAGCTACGATAACCCCCAGATAAAGGCGGTTTACAGGGATTTTCTGGGCGAGCCGCTGGGGGCCAAGGCGAAGCGCTTGTTGCATACCTACCATATATAAGGTTCGTGGCAACCTGCGGACGGTTTCCTTGCAAAGCCACATAGGGCAGAAAGGCCTGGCTATAGCCCTGGAACAGAACACCGATAGCGCACTTGAACACCCGTGCCCTTTCGTGCTAATGTTACCCTGTATAGCGGCGTTTTCGTGGAACATCGGACGCTTCAATTTTATAACGTAAGGAAGTATCTATGAACGATTTTGTTTTCCACCTGTTGATGGCAGGGCCCCCAGCTGGCGGCGAAGCTGCGCCTGGCGCTGGGATTATGACCTTTCTCCCCTTTATTGCGATTATCGCAATCTTCTACTTTCTGATCATTCGACCCCAGAGCAAGAAACAGAAAGAAACCCAAAAAATGCTTTCCGCGCTGAAAAAAGGCGACAAAATTGTCACCGTCGGCGGCATACATGGGACGATTCAGACCGTGGACGAGCATTCGATCATCCTAAAGGTTGACGACAACACCAAGATCAAGTTCAGCCGTAGCGCGGTTTCTTCGATCGTAAGCCCTGGCAAGGAAAAGGAAGACAAGAGCGACAGCAAGGACGATGAAAAGGAAGCAGAGGATTCCGAAGCCGACAGTGAAAAATAATGGCATAGCCAGCTCAAAAGGTGGTGTCATAATCAAGGAGAGATGGATATGATGAAGAAACGTTACCGGCTTGCCATAATCATGATTGTGATGGCGATTTGTTTTGTGTTTCTCTGGCCCAGCCTAAACTGGCACTTCCTGATCCCCAGGGATCAGCAGGCCCGTGCCTTGCAGACCAGGGAGCAGATTCGGCACCAGGCCATGCAGCGCGCGGAACTTGATTTCCAGCGGCTTCTTGTGGCGGCCAGGGAAGACGGGGATGTCCCGGACGATCTTTCCTTCCTAATTAGGGATGCCAGAAGGTTCACCAGGGATCACAGGCGGCCCAGCCCGGAAAGCTGGGATGCCCAGGCCACGCTTTCCGCCTTTCCGAACCCCCAGTCGGTCCGCTACGCCATTGAAAGCAGGTATAGGGAAGAAGTCTTTAGCCTTAGGGCTTTGCAGAGACGGGCGGTGCAGCTTGGCCTTGACCTTTCCGGCGGCCTAAGCATCATCCTTCAGGCGGACATGGATGCCTACCAGCAAAGGTTCCTGGAAAGCAACGAACGGCTTCCCACCGATGTGGAGCGCAACAGCGCGATGGACGGCACATTGATGGATCTGAACAGCCGCATTGACCAGTTTGGCCTTACCGAGCCGGTAATCCGGCGGCAGGGGCCGGATCAGATTCTCGTGGAAATCCCAGGCAGTGCCGACCCCGAAAGGATTAACGACATAATCATGGGCAGGGGAAGCCTTACCTTCCATATAGTAGACGATGATGCCACTGCGGCCTTCAATATGTTCTACCGTGACAACCAGGGTAGGACCTTTGACGCACAGGGCAACCTTCTGGATCCCACGATTGTCCCCCCGGACGTTATTATCCGCGGCGTTTTCGAGCAGGATCGCTATGGCCTGCCCGTTCACGTACGCAACGCGGACGGCACCCTCCGCTACGTTGCGGTTAGGAGGGAAATTGGCCTTAGTGGCTACCGCATCCGCAGCGCCCTCGTGGAGCGCAGCCATCTTGACGGCAGGCCGGAGGTTACCTTTATCCTTGACGGCGAGGGTGGGGAGATTTTCCACAGGCTTACCTCGGCAAACGTGGGCAGGCCGATGGCCATCGTGCTTGACGATCGTGTAAGATCCCAGGCGACTATCCAGACGGCGATCCGTGACAGGGTGCGCCTTACCGGCTTCGGCATGGAGGAAGCGAACAACATCGCCATGATGTTGCGAACCGCCGGCCTGCAGGTGCCGCTTGAGGTTGTCAGCCAGCAGAGCATAGGCGCTTCGATGGGCGAGGACACGATTAGGCAGGGGCTTTTCGCCCTGCTTGGCGGTGTCGCAATGGTGCTTGTCTTCATGCTGGTGTTCTACAAATCCGCCGGTATCAACGCTGTTGTGGCGCAGTTGCTGAATTTCTACATCATGTTCAGCGTCCTTTCCGCATTCAGCTTTACCCTGACCCTGCCGAGTATCGCCGGTTTTATCCTGACCATCGGTATGGCGACGGATGCCAACGTGATTATCTTTGAGCGTATAAAAGAGGAGCTTCGCCTGGGCAAGAGCAGAAAGGCTGCGGTCGAGGTTGGCTTTGCGAAGGCGTTCTGGGCGGTCATGGACTCCAACGTTACGACCTTTATCGCGGCCTTGTTCCTTGCGCAGCTCGGCTCAGGCCCCATCCAGGGATTTGCCGTCGCGCTTTCCGTCGGGGTGTTTTCGTCGGTGTTCACGGCCCTGTTTGTCTCGCGGCTGATATTTGACTTTGGCACGGATGTTCTTCGTAGCAAAAAAATCCCGATTTCATGGGCCAGGCCGCAGGTTGCCGGCGAGGCCGTTGGAGGTACCCGTTAATGAGAAAAATCATCCCTTTCTCGCGTTTGTTTCTACCTGCGGCAATCCTGTCCACCCTTCTTATAACCGGTGGTATTGTCGGCTTTTTTGTAACGGGCGGATTTAATCTTGGCGTGGACTTTCAGGCCGGTATGGTTCAGGAAGTGCAGTTTGCCCCCACCGCGTTCACCCTTACCTGGGGCGGCGTGGGCAATGCGACGATTTCCTCGGACAGCAACGGCATATACATCATTCATTCCGGGGCTGGAGTGGAGACGCGGGCCTTGAACTTCTTTTTCAGCGATCATGGGACCGTCGGCGAGCTTACCAGTGCCATGTCCATCCAACTGGACGGCCTAAGCGCCAGCCTTTACGTTCCATGGGAAACCAACTCTCGCTGGCTTATGCGCGGTGCCCTGGGGGATCCAATGCTTGGAAGCATCCCCCACCGGGTGCATTACCTTAACCCCAATGCCGAGGAAATACCTATCGCCACGGTGCGCGAGGTAATGGAAGAGGGTGTTGGGCAGGTAGTCGTGGTGCAGAGCATGGGGCAGCCCAGCGATCGCCACTTTCTGATCCGCGTCCAGGCCGACGACGAGGCTCCGGCGGAAGTCCTGGAAGCCCCAGCCCCCCCCCAGCTTATTGCCGAAAGGCTCGATGTCGAGGCCTTTGCCGAGGAAGATGCCTTTGCTTACGCCTACGGGGATGTGGTTACCGCTGCCGATGATGGGCTGCTGGTTTTTGACGATATGCTTCGTGATGCAATCGGTGCCGAACTATACCTTCCCACCCCCGTGGCGGCCCGCCCAGCGGAGGGGATCACCGGCATTCTGGAGGCCTATTTTGGCCAGGGGCAGGTGGTTGTTCTCCGTTCCGACTTCGTGGGTTCCCGTTTTGCGGGGCACCTTACCGACCAGGTGGGCATTCTGATAGCCGCCACCCTGTTTTTGGTTCTGCTTTACGCGACGATTCGGTTTAGGCTGCAATATGCCGTTGGGGCGGTGCTTGGCATTATCCACGACGGCATTATCGTCGTGGCCTTTGTTGTCATAACCAGGATGGAGTTCAACACCACGACCATAGCCGCAATCCTTACGATACTGGGCTATTCGACGAACAACACCATCGTCGTTTTCGACAGAATCAGGGAAAACCGCCGCCTCTACCCCGAGGATGCTTTCATCAACATACTAAACCGCTCCCTGAGCGAAACGCTGAACAGAACCATCATTACCACGCTTACTACGATGCTTGCGGTAATGTCCCTGTTCATCTTTACCACCGGTGCCATGCAGGACTTTGCCCTGGCTCTTATGGTGGGTATGGTTTCTGGCGTGTACACAACGACTTTTATCGTCACTGCCTTCATGAACTTCTGGGAAAAACAGAAGGTCAAAAAGGCTAAAAAGGAACTTGCCGTCGCCTCGGGTCAATTCCAGGCAGGCAAGCCTGTGCTTTCCAAGGCATAGCATCGAAACCGACAAAGCACCCAGCGCCTGGTTTTTTTAGGTGTTGGGTGTGTTTTTTTACCTGTAGTTTCTGCAATTTAAGAAAATGAATGTTATCCGTGCCAATGTATTGGGTTTCTGCATGGGGGTAAGGAGGGCGGTTGAGCTTGCCTACGCCCATGCGGGTGGTTCCTCGGGAAGGGGCTATATCCTTGGCCCCTTGATTCACAATCCCCAGGTACTCGAAGAGCTGAAAAGCCGTGGCATGGAAACTCTGGACGAATCTTGCCTGCCGGAGAACCTGCACGCTGCCTCCGTGGTGATCCGCGCCCACGGCGTAAGCCCCCAAACCGAGGCCGAACTACGCAGGCGTGGGGCCGTCATTACCGATGCAACCTGCCCCAGGGTAAAGACCAGCCAGCTTAAGGCTCAGGCCTTAGCCGAATCTGGATACTTGCTTTTCCTGGCGGGGGAGAAAAGCCATGCCGAAATTGCCGGCATTTTGGGCTATGCCGAAATGGGTTTGCGGCGCAGGGGCGATAAGCTACGGGAAAACGCCCTTCCCTGTGTCCTTGTCGGCAATGCCGCCGAGGCATCCGCCATGGCGAGCCAGCTTGCCGCTGAATTTGACCCCAAAAATACAAAAGTGGCACTTATCGGGCAGACTACCGTCTCGCAGGAGGAGTACCAGGCTATCTCGGGGGAAATCGCCACGTTTTTTCCACATCTGGAGATCGCCAGGACTATCTGTGCCGCCACCAGGGAAAGGCAGGACAGCCTACGGGAGCTTCTGGACAGGGTTGAGGCGCTTGTCGTTGTCGGTGGGAAGGAATCCGCCAACACTCGCCGTCTTTTTGCCATAGCGGAAACAGCAGGGAAGCCCTGTGTCCTTGCGGAAACGGCAGGGGACATTCCCCCTTGGTTTTCAGGCTTTGGAACCCTTGGCATTACTGCCGGGGCTTCCACGCCGGACACAGTTATAGACTCAATTGAGCGAGCGTTGGAGGCTTTGTCTACCGGAACAGCCTTAGAAAAACCTTTTGAAGCGTGCTAAGCTCCATTGGCTTGTCGTCCAAGGACTGCTGCAATAGCTTAACCAATTCACTAACCGTTTTTTCCACAACTTTACGCTTGTCGTATGGAAGTGGCTCGACATAATTTGCTATCAAACGCACTTCGGGGCTCAAAAACTGGTTAGGCACTTTGGCGTACGGAATTTTTCTGCCGGTTACTAGATATTCCACCGTCACTCCTAGTGTCTGAGCAATGGTCACGGCATTGTCGGCAGATGGCATAACGCCGTTGGTAAGTAAATACTTGTCTAGCGTTTGCTTTGGGATACCAGTGGCATTAGCTAGGTCTTTTACCAGCATGCCCTTATACTTCAGCTCACCTTTCAGATGCTCATTAAAACCCATGCCTTTATGATATCCAAAATTGGATACTTGACAATTGCCATAGTCCTGATTTAGAATAAAAGAATGCTATCAATATTTGGATAGCAAAAAAGTGTCATGCGCTATGAGGAAGAGGAAGTGCAGGGAATGGCTTCATCCGTATCATCGACAGGCAGAATTTGTTTTACATGAATCCAATCGCATAGCCATATGGTTTTGCCAAAAGCAAAATGCAATGTGTCAGGTCGTTGACCGAAAAATTGCAAGAACCTCCGCAAAATTAATCCATTTTTGCAGGGGGCTCGAAAGGTGATGGCAAAAAATTCTTTGTTAGGGGTGTTGGTAATGGTGCCGGCACCTGAATAGGTGGTTGTGGGTATGTTAGTAATGGTAACAGCGATGAAAACGGCGAAAGAGACAACGGCGACAACAGCGACGACATCGACAATGTCGAGTATGCCTTCGAATGGAGGATGGATTAATGAGTGGGGTTTCGAATACAGGTTTAATGATGGCAATTGGGAAACATGGCTTGAAGAAACCCCGACCGGGAAAGGGATATATACTGCCAGCGGCGGAATGATTGCGATGGCGGTAACCCACCTCCACGGTAGCGAGCTGAATAGGGAGTGGGCCGACCTATATCCAGAATGGTGGCATCGTCTTAATTTGGACGTAACCAAATGGTATTCGAAAACAGAGCTAAGGTCGGCCATTGTTGTGGCGCTTAATTCTATGCCTGCCGACTATGCAAAGGCGGCGCTTGCGGAAGTGGACGCAATACTTAACGACGAATTTGTTTCGCTTACCGGAACCTATTTCGTGTGCGAAGATGTTCTATCCCTTACGTTGGATGGTTTTACGCAGGTATTCGCCAAGTTATAGATATACGGGGGATGGGTGTTCCATTTCTGTTTGTAACTTCCCTCCCCTCCCTATTTCCTTCCTGCCAGCACCATCAACAGGGCAATGTCCCCCTGCCGCACGCCTGGGATACGGGCCGCCTGTCCCACGGTTAGGGGTTTTACCGTTTTAAGCTTTTCCCTGGCCTCGGAGGAAAGGCCAGTAAGGGCTGCGTAATCCAGTTCTGGATTGAGCTTGATTGCATCCATTTTTGCAGCTTTTGCCACGGCACGTTTTTCCTTTTCTATGTAACCAGCATACCTGATATCCAAATGGACACGTTCCAGCCATTCGACTGAATACCCGTTTAACTCGGGGGCAAAGGGAATAATGTCGGCCAGCGCTATGCGAGTGTCGGCAAGGCAGCGTTCAAGGCTTTCGCCGACATGGGAAAGCAGGGAACATTTTCGTTGTGCAAGAAGTTCCCGTATCTCGTCCAATGCCTCGGCCTTTTTCGTAAAGCGTTCCCAGCGAGCCTTGTCGAGCAGCCCGATCTCACGGGCCTTGGGACTAAGCCTTGTGTCGCAGGTGTCGTGGCGAAGCATAAGGCGGTGTTCGGCTCGGCTGGTGAACATACGGTACGGCTCCTTGGTTCCCAGCGTGGTAAGGTCGTCCACAAGCACGCCGATGTAGGCTTCCGCACGGCCAAGAACCAAGGGTGGACGGCCCTGTAGTTTCATTGCCGCATTTATGCCTGCCATAAGGCCCTGGGCGGCGGCCTCCTCGTAACCGGAACTGCCGTTGGTTTGCCCCGCCACGAAAAAGCCTGAAAGCCGCTTGGATTCAAGGCTGGGGTATAGGTCGAGTGGATCGAGGTAATCGTACTCCACAGCATAAGCCGGGCGCACGATGTGGGCTTCCTCAAGCCCCGGAATGCTGCGGATGAATTCCCGTTGAACATCTTCCGGCAGGGAACTTGACGCACCGTTCATGTACATCTCGTTAGTGTGCAGCCCCTCGGGTTCTATGAAAATGTGATGCCGTTCCCGTTCCGGAAAGCGGACAACCTTGTCCTCTATGGAAGGGCAGTAACGGGCACCGGCCCCGGTGATTTTCCCCCCATAAAGTGGGGAACGGTGGATGTTGGCATGGATTATGTCATGGGTGCGGCTGTTGGTATAGGTAATCCAGCAGGGCAGGGAAGGGCGGTTGGTAAGGCTATCGGCGGAAAAGGAGAAGGGCTTTGGCTCCTCGCCATCTTGCCTTTCCATTTTGCCGTAATCGATGGAGTCCCCTGCAATCCGTGCCGGGGTTCCGGTCTTTAGCCGCCCCACCGGAAAGCCACGCCGGCGCAGGGCCGTACCAAGGCCGACCGCCGCCGCCTCGCCGAATCTTCCCTCGCAGGACTCGTACTCGCCTATAAAGATCCTGCCTTCCATGAAAGTGCCTGCGGCAAGGATCACCGTCGAAGCGCTTATTTTGTGCCCACGGCGAGTAATCACCCCGGCGATTTTGGGAAGCTGTCCTTCATCCGTGGTTATCAGCTCGGTAACGGTGTCCATGAAAATCGAGAGACCTTTCTGCCCTTCAAGAACGGCACGGGCGGCGGCCTGGTAGGCATGTTTGTCAGCCTGAGCCCGTGGGGCCTGTACGGCAGGGCCTCTGGAACGGTTCAGCACACGGTACTGGATCATCGTGGAATCGACGAGCTTTGCCATTTCGCCGCCAAGTGCGTCCACCTCCCGGACAAGGTTGCCTTTGGAAAGCCCCCCGATTGCAGGGTTGCAGGAAAGCGCCCCAATACACTCGGGGTTCTGGGTTACAAGAAGTGTCGAAAAACCAAGCCGTGCAGTCGCCAGGGATGCCTCGATCCCTGCGTGCCCACCGCCAATGACAATGCAGTCGTAGTCCATGCCCCTTAACCTGCGCCAAAGCCAATCGCTTTCGTCTTTGGGGGATGATCGATGAGGCCGTTCAGGGCTTGCATGATTTGCCGTATCGCCTCGTCATGTTCCGAAAATTTGCTATCGGTGTTCTCTATGTGAAGCATTAAGAGTTTTCGCAAATCCCCTATTTGCTCATGTAATTCGTCGTTGGAGAATACGTAATTGCGCAAGCGAATAAAAGCTCGCATGATTTGGATGTTGACATCAATCGCCTTCTGGCTGTTCAGTACCGCCGCCAGCATTGCCACGCCCTGTTCCGTGAAGGCATTGGGTAAGGTGGGTCTGTATTTCATTTGAAGGTGGTCACAATTTGTGACCACCTCGGCGAATTCCTCTTTCGTCAGTCGAAACATAAAATCGTCTGGAAACCGCCTTGTGTTTCTTTTTACGGCTTGATTTAGCTGTTTGACTTCCACCTCGTAAAGGCTTGCCAAATCGCTGTCCAGCATTACTTTTTTCCCACGGATGATATGTATCCGTTTTTGAATCTGCGTTAGTTCACCTGAGTTGCTTGCCATGTCCCAAAATATACCCCATTTGGGAAAGAAACGGCAAGGCGGCGGATATACTGTTCGCACCTATGAGACAGGAGGTAAAAATCAGGCCGTTTTTTTCCTAGACAGTCCCGGCTTTCATGTGGATAATATGTTATATTGTATATAGAACGCCCTGCCTTAAGGTAGGGAATAGTGTTTGGCAAAGCCTTGCCTCAGCCTCGTGCCTGGAATCTCGAAGCTGGGCTTTACATACAATTGGATAAGGAAAAAGTATGTTTACTTTCAGTCGGGGGATTCACCCCAACGAGCAGAAAGAGTTCACCGAAAACGTCCCTATTAAAATATTAACCCCAGAGGCCAAGAGTGAGATGATCTATCCGCTGGTGCAGCACCTGGGAGCGCCCTGCAAGCCGCTTGTCGAAGTTGGGCAGCAGGTACTGCTTGGCGAGAAGATAGCCGACAACGAGGCCTTTATCTGTGCGCCGATACATTCCAGCGTGTCGGGAACTGTGAAAGGCATACAGCCGCACTTGACGGTGTTGGGCACGATAGTCAATTCAATAATCATCGAAAACGACGGAAAATTCACGGAGCACGAAAACATTCACCCACGCCTTGATTATAGAACCCTTTCGAGAGAGGAAATCCTTAAGGAGATACGGGAGGCTGGAATAGTTGGGCTTGGAGGTGCCGGATTCCCGACCCACGCAAAACTTTCGCCTCCCCCCGACAAAAAAATAGACACTATCATTATCAATGGTTGCGAATGCGAGCCGTATCTGACCACGGACAACAGGGTCATGATCGAGGAATCCGACAGGCTGGTAACGGGTACGCAGATTATTCTAAAGGTTATTCCAAACGCCAGGGCCGTCATCGCCATCGAGGACAACAAGCCGGAGGCCATTGCCGCAGTGAAAAAATCCTGCGGAAACATACCAAACATCGATGTTGCCGTCGTTAAGACAAAATATCCGCAGGGATCCGAAAAGCAGCTTATCGATGCGATTACGAAAAGAGAGGTTCCGTCGGGGGGGCTCCCGATTGACGTAGGCTGTATTGTTAACAATGTTGATACCGTCATAGCAATACACCGTACGTTCATGAGGGGACGACCCCTTATGCGGAAAGTTGTTACTCTGACAGGCGGTGCCATAAGACATCCTGGGAACTACAAGATACGCCTCGGTACCAAGGTGAGCGACATAATCGAAATGATCGGGGGGCTTGCCTGCAACCCTGCAAAGGTGGTGGTAGGCGGCCCGATGATGGGTGTGGCGATTTTTGACATAGACGTTCCCGTAGTCAAAACCACGTCTGGAATACTTTTTTTTACCGAGGACGAGGCACGCATTCCGCTTGAGGAAAGCTGCATCCGCTGTGGGCAATGCGTCGAACACTGTCCGGCAGGCCTTATTCCGATAGAGCTTAACACGGACGTTCTAAGGGAGAATAGCAAGGCGTTTATAAAGCACAACGGCCTTGACTGTATCGAGTGCGGAAGCTGTTCGTATACCTGCCCTGCCAAAAGGCGATTGTCGCAGTCGATTCGCACGACAAGAAGGGTCGAGCTTGCCAAGCTGAAAAAAAGTAGTTAAGGAAGGTTTGCGAAAATGAAGGTAATATTGACAGTATCTTCCCCTCCGCACATATATGGCACGGATACTACCAGCAGGCGTATGCGAGACGTGTTGATAGCGC
>Ga0209755_10004172_pt1 | contig 17326 bp, 11 predicted proteins | sample TergutCo191P1_FD_187301 | JGI IMG/M metagenome (GOLD analysis project Ga0209755, IMG submission 187301) | Cornitermes sp. P1 segment gut microbial communities from Petit-Saut dam, French Guiana - Co191P1 (SPAdes) (version 2) | ecosystem: Host-associated > Arthropoda: Insects > Digestive system...
TAACTGGGCTAGTATCTTGCATCAACCATGAAACAAAGCCTAAAAGCCTACCTGTCATAGCTGCTATGCCATTTGCACTTGGTGACTCACATCATTACCACTTGATTTTTTTTTCAATGAAAAAATCATTTACTACTTCAAATGCTGCTCTTCCACTTGCATTTCCCTTCACGACTTACAAAATAAAATACACTCAGAATTTCTACATCATCTGGAACTCATACAAACATCACTAACTAAGCTTCATTTAAGATGTCCATACTTTCCTGCAACATTTTTCCATGACTTGACAAGACACATCTGCTGCCATTTCTACAATCCCATGCACAGTAATGTCACAGCAAGAGATTACTGTTTGCAATGTGGTCATAAAACATTATGCATATAATTTCTACTCATGAAACCGATGCTGCAGTAGAAAAGCAATACATAGTATACACGCACGCGCGTACATACGTATGTGTGTGTATGGCCTTAGTTACCCAGCAATGAATGTGCATGAACCATATTGTCATCTGTGTGTTGTCCCCGATCCACAGTATCTGTCCACATTACCTCACAAATGGCATGATTAAAAAAAAAAAAAAGTTACTCGACATAAAATTTGATTTGATTTTCTCTACAACTTTCATCTCAAACATTTCTCACTCTAAGAAGAAATGAGCAAGATGGAATCAAAACTGTGCATTGGTCTTCATGTAAAGTACCCATTATTCTTGTCAGATTTTAATGAACCTTGAATTTTCTCAATAGATTTTCAAAAAATGGTCATATATTAAATTTCATGAAAAATTTGTCTGATGGGAGCTGTGTTGTTCCATATGGATGGATGGATGGATGGATAGCTGGACAGACTTGTATGACAAAGTTCATAGTTACTTTTTACAATTTTATGAATGCACCCTAAAAACTCACAAATTATGTCAATAATTCTGAGTTCAAAAAATTCAGATCACACAATGATAACTACTCACCCTGTGCACAGGCTTAGTACTTGTTTCCACCTGGTGGAAAAATCTCTTACAAAAATGCCACTTTTATTACAATGCTCCCTTGCTTGCTGCAGCACCAGTCCCCAGAATTTTCAAGTCACTGGATATGGGTTTGTTTGCCATGCAAAATATTTACTGCCTGCTGCTTCAAATTCCACCCTCAAAGTACTGCAACCAGATACTGCAAGTGATTTTGAAAGGGTTTATGACTACATAGTTCTGTCCCCAGCTCTCAAAACTCTCCCCAAATAGTGATTCCCACTGGAGAAGTAACTGATGAAACACAACAAATAAGCAGGATATTCTTGGGTACACAGTTTCTATGGTCTAGCATGTTGTCTGACAACTTTGAACACGTTACAGTATATGAACATCGACTGCAATTAAACAACAGAGGAAAGTCTGTATTTACATTTGAACTATGAAACCGTATTCTCATATACACTTTATATATGTTTTCTTCACATTTCAACACATTTAAAACAATTTCATTAATGCAATTAACATCTCTAAAATTAAATTACTGAAAAAAAAAATCCTAAATTTCTTTGTGTACCACTGGACAACCATCTGTGTACCACCATTTCAAAAGCACTGCTATACAGTATCAATAGTGGATAAATTAAATACTGAGTATGAGAAAATGGTGGATGATCAGTGGCTCTGACCACCACAAATCCAATGTCCCACATGGTCAGTTCTGGGATCACACCCAGGACTTCATGGTGTGAAGCCAGCAACTAACTACAACTTGCATTCATGAAGAAATAAAGAGCACATTATATTCAAAATATGCATATCATGTAGTTCACATTTTTGTCTCCTGGTATACTTTGTGGGTGTGAAACTTATTCTTTCAAACTAAGGGAACAAAGTATATCAGAGAGTTTAAGAACATGGCATTGGGAATATCTGAGCAAAAATGAGAGGAGCACAAAGGAAAACAGAAGGTTGTACCCCTTTTGAAATATTACTGCAATGATCAAATATAAGGGGATGATCACATAGCATGCATGGGATAGATTGTAAATGCATATGTGGTTATGTTTGGAAAACCTACAGGGCAAATTACACTTTTAAGACAAGCTCATGTATATGAGATACTACTAAAGTAAATTTTTAAAACATGCTCTGAGCTACTTTATTTAAGTAAGTATTGCAGATTACCATCTTTAAGAATCTCACATTCAGTGTCACAACTGTAAATTACCTGATAAATGTGTCATAATTCCTACGTTTATAGGTGGGGAACTAGCATAAGCCATCACACACTAGCCACCAAGCCTGAGTTCAAAAACCTGTAACGAAGATCTTCGAAGCATTTTCTACATAAACTATGACACACACACATCAGACAGCTAATTTACCATTCAAATAGCTTTAGCTGGTCATGGGTGGTTTTACTGCCTTAAATTTCTCACCTCCTGCAAGCATAATGTGTTTCATACTGTGCTATTGTCCATGTCAACTCATTTACATACCAGGCACAAAGAACTGACCATCTTGTCCTTGAGCATATTGTACAATTGCTCCTCCTGCTGTTGTCGCATTCGTCATTGTTAGGGTATGAAGGCCTTGCACAGTTTCACCTTGACTTGCAATCTGAATCGCTCCTGCTGGTATCACTGCAAACAAAATAAATTCCATTTCATCACCATTCCACTTGCTTAATTTAAAGGTGTTTGATGATGGCTGCTTATCTGGACTCTGTCCATCAAATCAGTCCTTCACTACGAACATTTTTGAAAAAATTCTACTTCCATCTTCAGGTGCAGAAAACACTACTGCTTGGTGCAAGGCAGAGCTCCCATACACATTACTGGAGTAGACAGCAATGAATGGTATTGAAGATATGCTCAAGTCACTGTCCAAGCGTGCCAAGAAAGTTCATAGCATACCTGCAGGTTGCAGCATCATTTTATTCATACTGTTATTCAACCATGTTAACTCATTAGTGATAATGGGGTTTGAATTTCAACTGCCACCCAGGGCAAAGGGATTTTATATTTTCAATAGCCTTCAATGCAGTCATGACTATATGGTGCACCAATGCTGGCAGCACATGAAGAATTAAATTTCCATACAGCATTGAAGAGTTACGTATTTTGGGTATAAATGGGACCATCTTTTCACAACTTTTCCATGTTACTGAAGTTAGGCTTCTCCTGATCAAATTTTTTATCACAAAAGAATACTGCATATTAATAGAAGCAGTCTTATCTACAGAATTTATGCTCTAAATTCAATGACATGATAGCCACAATTTCAACTGCCTTCATGCTATTGTACTATGCGGCATAAATGTTCGTGTCTTCACTTTGCAATCAACGTACATAATGCCTCATAAAAATACTTTTGCTTTAAACAATACAAACACATAATCAAATGCTTATTATAGTTTACATCACCTTCATAACAACAACAACATACAGTGAAATCTCCTAATCAGAATCACTCAATTTCTTTTCCCCCACTTAATATTAAATTTCACTTATCACCAAGTCAATAAACACCAATTCAAGATCTGCCATCAACCAGACTGCTCATATGGATGCATGAAAGAAATACCATAAAACAGCATGTACAAGTCTTCCTGAGGATGACCACTTGGATGTTCGAAACATGTTGAAGGCACTAATTACATTAAAACATTAATGTAAAAAGTGTGCATTTTGTTGGTTCTTATTACATAGGTAAATAAAGACCATCTACATTATCCAATCCTGAACTAAGTTTCCACATTTCTCTGACATCAGGCTCTCCTAGTAAGTGTGTGTCAACGTTAAAACAGTGTGTGTTCATGTGTAATATCATACAGCCATCAATGCTGCTGCAAATTTTATTGAACTACTATAAACTGCAGACTCAGATCTGATCACAGTGACTAGACAGTCAAAGGCTTGGGACTGTGGGTTTCAATCACACTCCAGACATGTATGTATGTCACTCTTCTGCATTTTATTCCACATTTGGGAAGTCCATATCTATAAACTCAAACAAAATGGAAGCCCTTGGGCCACATTAGCCTACCATTATGACATGAGGGTGGTGATGATCATGTCAATTATAACAGCACAATCCAGTCTACAGTGATGATGATGATGTATCTTTTACCATGTAAGTAATTATTATACTGCACAATTGTTGGTTGATGATTTATGTCATATTTTTAAACACACTACAATTCATACCAAATTCCACCCTGCATGTGCCTTATAAATGCCATTCTTACCAAAACCAGTATGATGCAATTTTACATGCTGTACACACCAAAACAACAAACTGATCAAAACAATCTGCACTGGCAAAATAATAAACGTAAGACAGATGGTTAAATTTACTGCATTCAAAACATCACAATACTCGAGGCAGTAAATGCTGCACCAATACACAACTCTTTATGTGAGGTCATTTTATTTCATGAGTCATTAAAGATTATCATGCAAATTGTTACATTTTGCAGTGGTGTAAATGAAGTGTCCACTGTTCTGGGATATGATGCCAGTCATTGAGTGATTTATTCCTGACATTTCCAGACAACACAGTGGTCTCATCTTCAAGGCTTCAAACGTCCAAGAACATTGGGAACCAATTACCCAGTGATGAAGCATCATATCACAAAAGAAGAGACATTTCCTAGATTATCGTCTCTTGAATTCTCGATACACTGCCCTATACATGGTCAAACAAGAAAATTTCAGGACGCATACTATCATGCAAGTATGGACTGACACAAGCAAATTGCAGCCAGTTTGTGTTAGTTCATGTTACAACCACTACAGATTAGTGAAAAGATAGTTCTAGTTCAATCACCTCGCCCATAGCAGCCCTCCACATATGTTATGTTTTTCTTTGTTGTTATCAAACATCAAGTTTTATTCCACACTTGGGACAGCAGCTACCACATAAACATACAAAATGCCACCATTGTTTATGAAAATCAAGTTTATTCTCTCTCATATGTATCCAAATGGTCTTTAGCTTCAGGCAGGGGTGTAGTCCCTGAAGATTATCCAACATGTGGGAAGCTGTTAACTATTCCAAATCCACAAAGTTTAAAAATTCATGAACTGATGACCGAGGCCATCAAACGCCCCCAAAATCGATAAAGTATCAGCTGCATATTAACCAGGAGATGATCTGCCACATTCATGGAGGCTCAGGAAAAATCAACATCTGCAATGCATCTGTTCCACTGTCTCATGCAAGAACTGATTTTGATTCCACCGTGCCAGTGCAGAGCTACCTGGCCAATCACAGCAGAATGGTATAGACCGGGCACACACACCATTCACATGACCTCACAAAAGTCAACGTTCTTCTATTCCTTACAGAGAAAACTGCCCTCAAAGAACACGCAATGGCATCTAGGGTATCAAGAAGACGACAACATAACTACCAAATGAAAATGCAGTTCCACTGGGCACTCCTGATGAGTATTTTGTGCTACTGTTAAAAAGATGTGCTCAGTATGCTTTAGTCAAGGGACAGTACTTTGAAGGAAAACAGAACAAATGTGTTCTTATTTCATTTGCATCAATCCCTGAACTTTACTGTTTGACCACACAGTACACCCATAGCTCACTGCTAGAGCAGACAAGATGGGCACATAAGATGAAAATGTAGTAAACTACAAGAGAACAGTGGTAAAGTTGAAATGAAATATATCTGTCATTAGAGATTTCTCCGCAAATAAACTGAGACACTGCTTCCAAAGTGTTAAGCAACAAACTGGTCTTTAATATACAGGTTTTTCACCCATCAAGGGCAATGAAGTAAGCCAATATGAGTGTGTCAATGCCAAAGATATCAAAGTTGTTGGCTACCAAACACTGTAATAAAAGAGCACAGAAAAACATCAGTATTTGTCTACACTCAGTATGTAAGAAGCAATAATAAAATATCTAGGCAGATATATAGCTGCCCAAATATTTTATTAAAACCAACAGCTACAAGCTTTGGCTTTTTTAACTAAGCCATCATCACACTATACAAGAAATACAAAAACATGTAATGTACGACAGTGCAATCAAAACTATTTGAGATTGCAACCTCAAATTTGTCACAACTGGTATTCATAAACATCAATAAATTATTTTTTTATTTTAATTTTATTTTAACACCGGTACCGTGCATCTTATATTATTTTGTACAATGACCCAACAAATGCACAATTAACTGACAATTTATCACACTCCTCCTACATGTTTTGACACCACTGCATCATCCTCAGGGAGTTCATAGTTAATACCTTGCTAAGTTACATAAGTATGTCAATGCAGTCTTGGTGATACAATTTAAAGTTTCACGTATGTTTTTTGCTGTCAATGTTTAAAATCATTAAAAATATTAAAATTGTCCTAGTTATAATAAAATTGCTAAAATTATTTTGTCGTTACAATTCTTATGAAACCCTGTATGTTGGCAGTATATACAATCTGTAATAAATATAGACTATATTAATGGATGTATAAATGTTATATCGCAGATATGTTGAATATAGTTATTATAAATTGTATCACCAAGACTGCACTGACCTATGTATGTAACTTGGCAGGTACTGACTACGAGCTCCCTGAAGATTACACAACAGTTTCGAAACATGTAGCAGCAGTACAATAAGGAGCAGTATAATAAATTGTCAATCATGCATTTGTTGGTTCATTGTACAAAAAAAAAATTATTAAAAAATCAATAACATTTTCAAAACCTCTCATAGAACATTTGTAAGAATAAGCTGGCTTTTCACTATAGCTATACACCATATACTTATATGATGCAAAAATCATCAAAATGATAAGGCAGTAGTCACACACACTACACCCTGTTATTATAAAACCCAGGGGGTTGTACTATAACGTACGAAGTCTATGAATCCATGGGCTGCATGTGACAGTCAAATTATTATAATACAGACCATCTGTAATAATAAAACAGTAATGAAAGTAACACAATGGGATAAACAATGTACAGATATGGTCAATCTGCCACGATTCAACCAGTGACATCTTGAACATGGAAAAATGTGTGATCTGCCATGACACAGTGTGAAATCCAAACAAAGCTGCACATATGGTTAATGTTAATGCAAGTAAACATTCCAACACTGAATCAAAACAATTTCAAAGAAGACAAGTAACATGCATTATATTGGGCAAAGGATTGATGTTGACCCGAAATTAAATGACCTTGGTCCAAAACTAAAATAAATGCTCAAAATGCTTGTCCAGAATGAAAATTAATGCTCGCAATGTTTGTCCACAGAAATGAAAACAAATTATGTACAAACTGTGTTTTGGAAGCCAGGGTAGCTCAATCAGCAAAGTGACCAGGATATGGGTTTAACAATTGGGGTTCACTTCCCAGCATGTCAAGAGATTTTCTTCTTCTCTAAAACATCCAGACAGACCCTGGAACACATACAGCCTCCCACTCAATGGGTGCTAGGGCTAGACTGTAGTGGCTGCTTGACATCAGACCCCATAGAGTGCCATGCACTCGTCACACTGAAAGTCTTGGAAGCTGTGGTTAAATTTTAGATGGTTTTTGTTTAGGCGGTTAACAACTCTTCTCTGACAGTGAAATTCTGATCACTTCCTGCAAGGTCTAACACAAAAAATGGCAACATACTGAATTAATTAGATGAATTTTATGTGAAGCCATAATGTTTGCTACTATAATGAAGTTTGCTACACTGTACTGCAGAAACTAAGCATACAACAAGCATTACTAATTGAATTTTGTTGAGAGAGTGGGTAAGAGATTCAAGTTTTGTATCTTACACTCATGATCAAAAAAAAGTGACAAGAGGTTTTCTGAGAATGATGCTGTGTGTTGTTTCAACAGATCACAAATATGTAAGTGTGCCTATTAAATTAGTTGCAGTTTCTCTTTATTTCACTGCTGTACCCCAGTTACAAATTCTGAAAACTATGCAGCATGTAAGTCATTTGCTTTGATAGAATTTTTTGACACCTTCAGTTTAGTCCTTGTTCATCATATCTCATTTTGACATTGTGCTTGCACATATGCATAATTTTCTTTGTTTAAACTCTTTTGACTGTTGACAAATATTGGTTTGAATGTTACTGCACATATTTATTATATTCAAAGTGTCTTTTTTCATATGTCATAAGTGGAAAGTACTGATGACATTTTTTAAGAGGAACTCTACAGAACTCCACAGATGGACGGCACTTAGATGTTTTTCCCAAAACATGCATTTTTTGTAAAATGCTGTACATATGAAGACATGCAAAATTTGAAATTAAGAAAGGAACTGATGAAGGTGACCACCCTCCCTCCATCTAGTAGAACTATACCTCTATTCCTTCATATGCCTTAGTGTGTGCATGTGGGCAGCAGTATCATTTACATTTACAAAATATGTTTTGGTGGTAAAGACATACATCTGAATAGTGAACTGTTTCATTTACACAGTGAACACAATTTTTTTATTACTTTTAAAAATACTTATTTTCTCATATATAATGTAACATAAATGCTATGCCATATGCCTAGATTAAGTAAATATCTAAAATTCTCTCCAGCTTTCTCAGCCCTCCACTGACAAACCACACAGGCTAATAAATTCTCTGGGAGTAAGACCACAACAGGATCACAACCAATTGAAAAAATGGACCAATCACATCCCACATCAGTGTAAGTTCACACCTTCATACACTCTCCTTATGATTCAGCTTAATACCATCCTCACATCACATTCTTGGTATTCCAAATAACTGCTGCCACACTGAAATTTTGTATACAATTCTTTCACCACCAACGTTGTCTAAAAGAACTGCCGTAATGGTAACTGTTACTGTGGCACAGTAGCAGCTGAAATTAATTATCAGCATGGCATTAAAGTAAGGAACACTGCCACTTATCTGAGATGCCTGGGAATTATAGCCAACACACAAAGTGATTTTATGAATGTGTGAGGATCTGTTGTAAGTGCTGGTGAATAAATAAAATCAATCACACATTTCACTGCGGTTATAGTGAACTGCAGTACTTTGAACAGACATGAAATTTACTGCAAAAAGACAAACAGCAATATCCATTCTTCATTAGGGATAAGACTGATTTCCATGTTAATGTCATGGTCTATTGTAGCTAAAACTTTGAAGAAGGAATAACACTCAAATGAAGAAATTAAAGTTTACTCACACAATTTAAAAAGATTTAGAATGAGGAAAATTCAAATTGTATCCCAAATCTCTTAACACAATACATCAGCGTTAACAGCTTTGGCTATTGCGACAGTATGGAGTAAATTTCAAACCCTCGATTAGCATCAGATAAATATCAAATAACAAATACATTTAAAATTCCTGGACAGTTCTGTAACAATACAATTTCAATACTAAACACAACTGTTCGACAACCTTTCACACACAAACTGTGAATTGGAAAACGTAAAATATAGTGTTATGTTGTAATTATAAAGACAGGAATTCATGTATCATCAGATCTCTGCATAAGAAATCTAGAATTAATTATTCACCAAAATGTACACAGTCTGTAACCTGCATGCTGAGTATTAATTGAAACCATTATTACAAAACACAATTTTTATAACTTACTACACGAAACACTAATTATATTCTGTTTTAACAAGTTCACAAAACACAACATAATCCACCACAACATTAAGACATAAAACATGATTTGTTTGAAGAGATCCCAAATATTGACTCCCTGTTACCAAATTTAAATTTCACATGAGAAATATATTCAAATTCCTGGAAATATGATAACATATACAAAAAGAAGATGTGCCATCTGTGACATCTATATGCAACTTCAACATGTGATACAAGATCACAACATACACAAAAGCTATGGCCAAACTGCTGTTCTCAAAACCCAAACACCACAGAGATTTTTTGCCAACCGTTGTCTATTCTAAGAGCTTTTCCCAACTTCAATCTGTTTTCCATTCATGTTCAGCTCTACTACCTTCCAAATAACTAACAATCATTTGTCACAATTGCAGTCATTTTTTTTCTACATCAGATGTGTTCAAGACAATGCTGGATGGCAGCATGCCTCACTGTCTACATTTTCCCTGCTATATTTAAACAGCCTAATCAGAATCTGTCTTCTACACTCACTATAAATGTGCTGCAATATTCCACATGTGCACTGGCTTTTTCTTTCTCATTTCCCTTAACATCTAATGTTATGGGACTGTTCCAATAATTCATAACCCATGCCTCTGACAAACACTGCTCCTATAAAGCACATGCCACAAACACAAAGTAAACTGGATGAAAATGACTGCACAGCATAAAATTTCTGGATCATGCACCTCATGATCCAATAGATGCCAAATTATGGAAACAAAATATAAGAACAAGTTGTAAAACGTACACATGGCATAACAATTTTGAGACATGTTCTCCTTTTTAATTATCTCAAAAACTACAAACAACAGTGAAACTGTGTTAACCCCCCTTCTCAAACTTCTGTTTGAAACATTTCTTGGCCTACAAAAACAGTGAGTTACATTCAAGATGCATGCAAAACACGTGTGGGCCTTCATGCAGAGTATGTTAGTATTGTCTGATTTTAACCACAAGTAATTAGTGGTGATAAAAAAATCCATTCAACAGCTGCAAGGTTCTTCCAGCCATAGGACAGATTGTCATGGAAAAGTTGACGAGAGCAGTTTTACATACATCTGTTGCAAATATGTCAGCCATTATAAACACACTAAAATTACATAACTTTTAAACATTCTATGTAACAAAATGAATGTCAGGAACAATTCCAAACAGAGTTCACAGGGCAGACTTTCTCATTAAGCAGTACAAATCTTTTTAGCAAGAAATTTTATTCTGAATATGGTAATCAGCAGCCATTTATTTTAATCCTTGTGTACTATGACTACAGGAATATGCAAATCTGGCTTCTACAATGAAATTTTAAAATTTACAGAATGTGATGTGAGGTTTTTTGGCTGTCATGGCAGTGATCACAATGTACACCTTACTTGAAGGAGAAGGCAGCACATTCCTTAAAAATGTATGTAAATTTTTATCCGATTAAACAGCATCACATACCACAAGACTAATCTTCTCTTCAAAACTCAGAGGTTGTCCTATGTTTACTGTAAAGTGATCAGAGCTCTCTTTATCCTGATCACTGCCACAATGCTCATGTGGCACGTAAGATGTCAGTGGTAATATTAGCCCTTTCCTATCTCATGCAGGGATGCTTCAGATACTGTCAATTTCCCATCCAAGTCTACTGTGTGCTGCCACCACCATTAACGACAGCTTCCCATCATGTTACATTCACATGCTGAGTGTTTCTTCTTTGTTCCTTACATTGCCCAGAATCTTTTCAAGTAGTTCACAAAGGGCAAGTGTTTCCCATTTTCCCCTACCAACATTTCATTTGCTTTTTATATGCATTAATTAATTGGTGGAACAAACCACATTTGGAATTCAGACACCTGCTAACCCATTCAAATGGCACTGCAACCGTCAACAGGACACCAACTCTCCACATCTGATTATGAATCATAATAAAAAATTATGAAGAACAAATCATAAAAACTATCATTTCTAGCATGACCATTTTAAAATGAAAGGGTATACAGTTTTATTCACTTTTCCAGTTTTTAGGAACAGTGGCATTCAGCTGTAAATCAGCTATTTCTTAACATGATAAATCTGATTCCATTGTTCTGACCACAAGTAAACTGTACAAAGTCCAACCTCTAAAAAAGATTACTTCTTATCAGAGTTTCACGATTCACAAAACAGCAAAACTTTAATGTGAACAATGAAAATCCTGGACCCTTGTGTGACTTCTAGCAAATAAATACAATAATACCATACAACAGCACATCAGTGGCTGAACTATGCCAGCAAAGTGTAAAAAGTTAGTGCACTAGAATGTTAAATAATAGATCATAATCTAGATATGAGGGATCTGAGGTTCTCATAGCAGTCACTATGAAAAGTACTGTCCTGTGGGATGTGACGCCATGTAATCTGGTAGCTAAGTACTCATGTTTCACAGGAACTTGCTGCCTTCACCTTCAGTGTCTACCCAACTGACAGCGTATGTCAACGGACACAGGACCTTACATTCATTGCTATGCATATGTACAGACCAAAAAGAAAAGCCATGTGTTGATTTTATGCAGGCTGCTCTCTGGGTTCATAACTGAGATAGAAAATGGATGTTTGTGCATACATTACATCAACCCTAACACAAGCAGGGTCTGAATATATTACTGTAAATTAAAGAAAGTAAAACCTATGTGATGTGAAAACAAAAAAAAAAACATGTAAAGCTGAGAGACATGAGGCTCTCATTGCAGTAAATGTGAACACTAATGCCTTCTGGGATGTGATGCCACACAGTCTTGTACACAGGGACTAAACTTCATGGTGTTACATCCCAGAAGACTGATCTTCATGCACAATCATCACACCCACTATTAAACAAACAATATCAAAGGAGAACTGCTATAATCTGACGTGGAAATCCTACAATAATGTGTATGACATATAAAGGAATCAATGTCTTTCAAAGTAGCAAAATATTAACATATGCATGTGATTATAACAATGGATTGCCAACTCTCAAAATTTAGACTAAAAGTCCATGAACACTTCCTACCAATACAACACCAAGTTATCAATGTACTCATATACATACATCACGCAAATTTAATACACTGCGACTGCAATTACCTGCCCAGAAAGATTTTAAACTTTCAGTCTTCAGTACATGGGCATAACGTCAACTACACTGGCATAGTTTTACACAAGGCCCTGGCTAGCTAATACAAGGCACTATGTACAAACCACAGTCCATGCCCTGCCTGAACTTGCATGGACTCCAGCCTCTAGCTTAAAATGCATTAAACTTTATCTGACCAGTTCGGTATTTAAGTTTTTGCACATGGATTATGAGAAATGTATTATTTGAAATGAAAATGATAAAATTTTGAAATAAATGGCACTTTGTAGACAATTAAGCAGAGATTATGCATCATGTCTTTAAAACACAGTTGACTTCCTCGCTGCCTAAAGATACAAAATGAATTTTAAGGTTTTATGCAGGTCTCTTAAAAGGTTAACATTCAAATCAAAGACATTGTTGTGTGACTAAATATTCCATGGCTATCAATTTATCGCCCTTACATTTTCATAACTGATCAGGTAATACAGTCATGACTGGTCCAAGTCAGCAAGGTGAATGGGAAACATAACATTCACTAATATTCATTCCATTTCACAATATAAGCATACTGTCTTCCTGACCACAGCTTTTGTTAACTCCTGTTTTCAGTGCACAATACATCACACATAACATGTGGCATCCAAGCACTATAACCTATTCCAATACACTACTTTTTTATATATCCACACAGCTGAAAATGCAATGGCAATGTTGTATATTTCCTAGTGAACTGACAGTGAGTGGGATTAATTCTGGACGGACAGGTTCAAAAAACCATTCTAAACATGGTAGTAAAGAGAAAAATCACATCACTAACACTCTTTACTTCCAAAAACATAAATTTAGCTCATCTGTCACTGTTCTCTTTAATACATTCCCAAATCTCAATGACATGACATGTGTCATTCTACAAAAATTCACAATTATTAGTATCTTGAACCTTTCTTGCCTAGCTTTTAAATTCCAATGTAGCCCCTCACAGCAGGATTATTTTCGTTTTTAACCTTTATCATCCTATGAGACCATACACTGGTCTCTAAAACATAGGGGCAAATGCTTAGCACGCCATTTGCTTTCCTCTGTGTTTTTACCTGGAGCACTTGTGCTTCAGAGCATTTTCCCTTTTGTCCACAAACAGCTACATTTAACAGAACAAGGCTATTCCAATTAGCCAATAAACATTTTAAATAAACATACATAAAGATAGTGATAGGTACTACAGCCCACTAAAAGCCTCGGAATCCTTGTGGAGGTATTGTTCCAGTTTTTCTTCAACTTGCAAAGTACATGACAGTGAATGGCCAGCATTGCACAATTTACTTTCAGTGCATCAAAGAAATCATGCAACAAACATTTCCATGACAACAGCTCCCTATATCATGCTATCACATTTCACCAAATGATTTCAGAAAGAAATAATGGCACAAACTGACACATAATTTTGAAACACTTGGCACTTATTTTCATTTGGTAATGATCTGGGTATATTCAAAATCACAGTGGGAGAGTGACTCACAAGAAAAATTCTATGCTTCAACAACTGCTAAGTGGTTACTAATTACACTGACAGAATACACTGTTATATCACAATACATAGCACTTACACTGTTAGTAGTTACTGTGAACAGAAGAACCTACCTTCTAACAGGTGTTCTGAGAGCTTAGAGGAAGGCATTAAAGTAATCATTAGTAATCCTGTTCAACTTTCTATATCTGATTTTGGGTACACCATGTAACCCCCCATCCAACAGTCCCAAACACACATGTATTGCTTAGTCAATTCTTCTCATCCCAAACAATTGCTAATGTCAACAAAGTGCTACTGTATCAGATCCATTATCCCTTGAAGTGTCATTTTACCATACCACGATTCAGAATTTTTGGACCTGGCCCATAAAATCAGCAGAATGATCATTTCTGACATAAAACAGTGAAATTAATGTAACATATTTGGAACATAGAGTAGTGGCAACCTGCTTCTACTGGTAGTTACTGATTACTTATAAAACACAGCCATGCATCAGCTAGGTGTGAATGACAGTTGAGAGGAATGAAGGGGATGCTTCTGTTGTGAGGTGGCAAACCTGAGGACTATGTTCCACAGTAATTAGGACAGTACTGTCTCAAATCATCCTGTTACATTCTGCTAAGTTTGCCAATTAACAAGTACGCAATTTTGTGGCTTTATCCCTATTATATGTTATCACCTTCTATTGTGCTGATTCTGGTCGGAAAATCACTGAAACTATGTAGTGTTATGGAAATAAAAACATTTAGTGTACAACACTACGCAAATAAACAAATGTGGATGATAACAACGGCTTTCATAGTGTTTAACCTTCCTTCACCAGAATTAAATCCCGGTAGTGATCTGCACACCAGAATGCAAATCGGGGCACATAAGAGTGCTACATCAGAGCAGATATAATTATAGTGTGTTTGATGTTTTGAGGGTCATACTACGTGTCACATATATACACTGTTTGGCACCTAAGGTTTGCAGCCTTTGGCTACCTCAGTCAGTGCACAAGCCACAAACGTTGTCTGTGGACAGTTGTGCTATTCATTCATGAATAGAATTGTGTATTATCAACCAAACTACACATGCATGTTACAACATCTTGTGTTAAGTATCATAATATGTTTCAAACAGCTTTACAGGAAACATCAAGCACTAGAAGCGGTTTACTTGATAGACTAAGGAAAGAACACTGAACTGTCTATCACTGTTTTACAAGTGATATACTTCACAACAGTGGTTTGTTAACAAGTCACTCAGTCAGCAACTGTGAATTAATTCTGGCAGTGCTGCTGTGGGCATAATCTTAACACATAAGACAATAAGAGAATATGACTCCAGAAATGAAGACGACAACGATGTCTTCCCGAAGGAATGGATATGCAGGCCAGAATGCTGACTTCAGTTCTCACCTATCTGCAGACAATGAGCTTGCCATATTGCACATTTCAAGCATCAATGGATTCTCTGGTGATCGTGATGGTAGTAGGTACAATGGGGAAAGGGAACATGACCATGAACCAGTAATGAGCCTGACCTTAGGCCCATGCTGCTTACACACCTGTTACATCATTCTTTTATGCACAAAGCACAGGCAGTTGCGGTGAAGAGAATATATGTAACTTCTATCCACTGCTGTTTCAGTCAAAACATGCAATTTTAAACAAAGAGTGGCAATTACAGATTTCTTTGCAAAAAAACTGATCTGGAAAGATATTAAGAGTAAATTTTTGCTTATCAGTTTGCAAGATTAAGTGCAAAATGTAAAATATTCATATTTTGTTGCTGTCTTGTTTTTCCCATACACATTCCCACCCCTGCCACTTTCCCACATTTATCACCTTTTTCCCATTGTCCCTTCACAGACAATGGATATGTTCTCGCTGTATACATAAAGCAGGAGGCCTTTAAACACACAGTCCCTCTAAATATATTTGTTTACCTACCAAGTTTATTTTTTTTGTGATTACAGTCATTGCTCTGCTTTGTGAATGGTGGCATAAACTCAAAGAGCTATATTACAAAAATCCTACTCCCACCTTGCGCCAGTCTTACTCTTCATAAATATGGAAGACACAGTCTATAAACAATCGTATCACAGTTCAATGTAGCTGCATGTTCTTGACTATGAGGCTGAAGTGCTACTACAGGAGCTGTGGATATTTACATATGCCTCTTAACACCTTTCACTCTGTTACCTACAATACAGAATCCAATTTACATTTTGCAAATTTTTTTTGCAGCATATCACAGTCTGAACTGTCATAATGACAATAAAATTACAATAATCCACTAATTCACACCCTTTTTAAGTGGCAACCCTATCAGACAATATGGGGAACATAATGGGTAAACAGAGAACCATTAAACCAATTCATGCCAATGAAAGACAGAGAAAACAGATAATACGGACATACAGGATGGACAAACATTACATACCCGGTAAGCTGATTTTGTGTGTTTCCATCTCTGCCTTAACCCCATCTTGTGTTAAATAACACGCAGTGTTCTGTCAAGCACATATTATATACAAAGCTTAATAATCAAACAGCTTTCAGAACTGATTAAAAATACCTTCAAAGGAGCAAATATTCTTTTTAACCCTTTGTTTCCCATGACCCTCCATGAAAATACCTGACAGAAATGACAAGTCAAATATTTGAAATTTTTACACCTGTGAATATTAGGACCAGTCTTTAAAGATGTAACATCATGTAAACTCTACCAAACTATACAACATCACATCCTAGAAGATTTTAATGCCAAAGCAAGTAGAGAGAAATGCAGGTGAACAAAAATAAAAATCATATTAAATTAACTTTTCTTGTAAACATAAGAAACGTCCTTTCTACATTTTAACTGCCACATTTTCAGCTCACACAAGGAATAAAATATATTCTACTGAGACAATTTGGGTGGGTGGGGGGAGGATTAAAATGCATTATTACCAATGAAACCAACTAAATTCACTCTTGTTATAGGTTAACCCTTCAGCGTGGAGTGACGGGCACTGCCCGCATGCTGCACGCTCTCACTCATTCGTCTATATCTCGACAAGTTAGGGAGCAAATGTAATCAGGCTGCTTCGCGCTTGTTCGTGAAGGAG
>Ga0209755_10004173_pt1 | contig 17323 bp, 16 predicted proteins | sample TergutCo191P1_FD_187301 | JGI IMG/M metagenome (GOLD analysis project Ga0209755, IMG submission 187301) | Cornitermes sp. P1 segment gut microbial communities from Petit-Saut dam, French Guiana - Co191P1 (SPAdes) (version 2) | ecosystem: Host-associated > Arthropoda: Insects > Digestive system...
ACCTGCGATTCGGCGTAGTGGTCGTAGTCGAGCGGCGCATGGTGAAGCGGCCGCCGGTTTTCATCGGCCGATGGCTGGGGGCCGTTGATCGTCCACACGTATTCCACCGTGCCGCGCCTGTTCTTCCAGCCGAGCGCCCTGGCGGCCTTTACCTGCGGCGGCGTGGAGGCCGTGTACGTTTCGGGCGCGCGGGCAAGGCGCTTGCGGTAGACCAACTCCGCGTCAAGCAGCCCCCGCCTCATGTCATCGAGGATCTTGTTCACATGTTCCGCAAAGTCGCTTTCCACGCAGCCGGAAAAAACGCGTTCAAGAAGCTCGACCTGTATGCGCCTCGCCAGCGGCGTGTAGTCGCTCCGCACCGCCTCCATGCCCTTGACCTCCACTGAAAGGCCGCCCGCCGGATCGAGCAGATGCCCGCCGTATCCTTTGGCTCTGCCGCGGCTTTCATCGCTGTTCCGCAGGGGCGGGATCATGAAACGCCTGTAGATTTTCTCGAACCGCATATCCAGGAAAGACTCCACGTCATATTCGTCCCTGACGCATTCCTTGATGGTCGCGTTGAGTTCCATGGCGCAGCCTCTCCCCCATTCTATAAAATCATCGTATGCCGCGCCGTCCCCAAGGCCGGTCTCGACGAAGAGGGAATCCGTGTCTCCGTAAAGCACCTTGAAGCCTTTGCAGGAAAACCAGTCGCGGGAAAAGTGCAGCCACTTTTTTGCGAACGACGTTATCGCCCCCGCAAGCTCGCTGCGCCCGTACCGGCACGACGGCGTTCCCAGAACCCCGTAGAAACTGTTCATCAGAATCTTGTAAACAAAACTCGCCTCCTCGTCGCCGGCGTCTAGGGCCTTGCGCCGCGCGGCGAAATACCTGTCGATAATCCCCGGCAGGATCCCCCTTTCACGCAGGAACGTCGCCCCGTTGGGCGCAGCGATCAAGTTCTTCCCGGTTTCCGCCCTCTCATGCGCCAAGGGATCGATGTTGAAACTCCGCATGATGCTGGGGTAAAGGCTTCTGAAATCGAACACCGCCACGTTGGGGAAAAGCCCGGGCAACGGCTCCAGCACCGTTCCCCCCGCCGCGCCGGACACCGCGCGTCGTGGATCGACGGGCGGGGGCGCGACGCCCCGGCGGACAAGCTCCATGCCGTAGACGCGCTCGAAACTGACGACGCTCGTCCACGCCTTGTCCAGGGACACACCGGTAAGGGTCGCGCGCTCAACCGTCAGCCTGAAAAGGCCGGTCTTTTCGAGTATCTCAAGGACAAGCTCCGCGTCCCTTTTGCAGTACTCCCCGAATCGGGACGGGTCTTTGGCGTACAGTTCCTTCAGCTCGGCGATCTTGTCGCCGCCCGCGGAAGCGACCAGCTTGCCTTCCCCCAGCACGGAATTGGCGACGGCCTCCAAAGTGAAGCCGTGACTTCGCCCGCTACTCCATCCCTTCGGGCCGGAGCGGAAAATTCTAAGCGCATCCAGCACCTGCCTGCCGGGGACAAGGGCGGCGGCGGAACGGCGGCCTCCGTAATTGCCCGCCGCGTCGTCGTTCGTGGACGGGAAGAATTTCGCCTCGTCCCCGGAGCGGCTTATGGAAAAGGGAATGCGGTGGAAGGCGCAACGCTTGGCGAGGCGCGGAAAATCGAAGTCGAGAAAATTCCAGCCGGTGAGCACGTCGGGATCCGCGGTTCTTATGTCCCGCAGAAAAGCCGAAAGGAGGGAAGCCTCGCTTGCGTGAAAGGAAACGCTTCCCGTGGAAGCGTCGGAAGCGTGCGCCTCGGCAAGCACTCGCACCAAACCATCGCCGTTGACACTCATGGCCGCCGCCAGAATGGTCCCGTCGTCCACGTCGGTCTCGATGTCAATCGAAGCGACTTTGAGGGGGGCCTTGCTTTCCCCGGCGGGGCTGATGCGCGGATCGGGGAACACGAGATCCACGAAACGACCCGGCCTCGTTTCGCCGTCCAGTTCGACGGGGCCTTTGATGCGGTTCAGGATGAAGTACGCGTCGGGGGGCTTCAAGTCCCCGTCCGGGCTGAGGACGGCCGCCTGCTCCAGCCGCTTTCGCGCGGCGCTGTAATCCCGATGGTGAGAGAAGGTCAGCCGCAGCAGCTTCTCCCTGCCGTCGAACGATTCCAGCGCCGGGGGCCCGACTTCGTGTTTCATGGAGGAAAGCGCGGACCGCGCCTTGTCCCCGTCCCGCTCGAAGACATGAAGGGACGGCCGCCACTTCCCATCAACGGCGGCGAAGGAACGCCCGTCGTCGAGGCGGCCCACAAGGTAGAGCCTGTCCTTGCGGGGATCGGCGTAACAGTGGACGACAAAACCGCTGTTTTTGATTCCTTGCCTCCACTGCCTGAAATTTATCCGTAAAACTATTTTGCGGTTTTATGATGTCAAAAAACAGCCAACCTTCCACCGCCTTCCACTCGCCGATTCTGCGCTTCATCGGCGGTCTTGTTCAGCTTGAACTCAAAGCAGTGCGCAAGATCTTCCGTCTCAACCAGCGTGTCTATCCGTCCCGCCGCAATCCGCACATCGGAACGGCAATTGAACCCAGCCATGCGGAATGCAGCGCTCCCACCCCGTTTGAATACACCCCCGCATTCAGATCGATTCGTATCACCGGATGCCTTTTCCACTCCCACTCAAGGGAATCGATGGCGAGCCCTTTGAAAATCTCGCGCCTGCCCTCGAAGACCGCCCCCAGCGCTGCGCAAAGCAGGGACTTTCCAAACCGCCGCGGGCGGACTTGCCAGCGTAGGCGTAGCCGCCCTCGCGTATTTTGGCAAAGTCCTGTATGCCTATGGGCAGGAGCCTTTTCATGGATTCATTATAGGGCGCTGGGGGACCGGGGTCAAATTGCAGCAAAGACCTCCTTCCGCCCGCCAAAACGTATCGCAAGCGCGATGAACGCAGCCTTCTTCACGGCGCCCCTCGTTGCGGATGCTCACGCGCAGAGCGTCGAAAACACCACTGGATACAGCGGGGCTCAAGGGGCGGCTCCGCATTCGTCAACTGCGCCTTTCCCGTTTGCGAAACACCCGGCGCGCCAGCGCTTAGCGCCGAGCAGCGCCTTTCGCCTCCGCAGCGCAAGGCGCGCATTCCGGGGCAGCGCGCGCTAAAGCAGAGCCGCCTTGGCTACCTTGTCCGCCTCCGCCTTGCCCAGAAGCTGCGCGATGATCTCCAGGGAAAAAAGGGCGGAGGTGCCGGCGCCTTGGCTTGTGACGATGTTTCCGTCAACCGCGACGGGGGCGTCAACCCACTTGCCCTCGGGAACCCTTTCCTCCATGCCGGGGTAGCAGGCGAATTTTCTTCCGGCAAGCAGGCCCAGGGGCGCCAGCGCGATCGCCGGGGAGGCGCAAATCGCGCAGACCAGCTTGCCCGCCGCCGCCATTTGCGCAATCAGCGCGCAGGCCTCTTTCGACGCGGCGATGTTCGGCGCTCCCGGCATCCCGCCCGGAACCACGACCGCGTCCCAGGGGCCGGAGAGGCTTTTCAGCTCCGCGTCGGCGGTTATCAAAACGCCCCTCGCGCCCATGACGGCCAGGCCCTCCCCGACGGCCGCAACGGTCACGCCTATCCCCGCGCGGCGCAGGTAGTCGATGGGCGTCACCGCCTCGACCTCCTCAAAGCCCTCCGCCAGCAATACAATCGCCGTTTTTCCCATGCCCATGCCCTATCCCCCTCCAAAAAATCCCGCAAAGCCGGCCAGCCGCCGGCGCTTTCCGGCTGCGGCGCCGGGCCGGCTATTTGACGGCGCCGCAGCAGCGCTTGTGCTTTTTGCCCGAGCCGCAGGGGCAGGGCTCGTTGCGCCCAACTTTTGGCGCAGACCTCACCACGGTGCGCGGCACGACCACGCCCTCGTCGTAGAGCCACTCGGCAGGGCCGCCGTCCGCGCCGCTCTCGCGCCTGAACCTCGCCTTTTCCTGGTGAACGTCCCGCAGGCCGTCGCGCTCGTAGGAGGCCTCGAATTCCACCGTCCCCTCGGTGTCCTCAGGACCGCCCTTCTCGACGGACGTGATTTTGAGCCCCAGCCAGGCAGATTTCTCGCTCCATTCGCGGGTCGATTTGTAGTCCGCGTCCTCCTTGCCGCCCTTGCGGACGCAGGTGCTGATGATGTAGTCGATCGCATGCTCCGCGTAGGCGGAATAGCGGCTGCGCATGAGCGCTTCGGCGGTCGGCGCCTTCGCCTTCCCCGAAATGTACGGCTCGCAGCACTCGGAATATGCGCAGCCCGAGCCGCAGTGGCAGTTTTTCATGGCTTTCCTCTCTCTGGCGCGGCGCGCGGCCGCGCGTTATAATCGAACGTGAAGCTTGGCCTCATGGCATTATGCCCCATGGAGCCGAAAACCTCAATCCGCCGGGAGGGAAAAAATGCCCGAAGCGCTGAAAGCGCGCGGGGGGGCCGCCCCCGCTTTGCGCAATGAAGATCGCCCCGCAGAGGGCTACTCCTACAGGGACTATCTGTCCTGGGGCGAGGATGTCCGCTGCGAGCTTATCGACGGCATCCCGCACATGATGGCCGGCCCCAGCATGTGGCACCAGAGGGTTGCCGGGGAAATTTACAGGCAGCTTGGAAACTGGCTGGAGGGCAAGGCCTGCATGGCGCTCATTGCGCCGTTCGACGTGCGCCTTTTCCCCGAAGACGACGATTCGGACAAGGTCGTCGTCCAGCCCGACGTTTTCGTGGTCTGCGACCGGGAAAAGCTGTCCGACGGCAAGGCCTGCAAAGGCGCCCCCGACTTTGCCGTCGAGGTCGCTTCGGCCGGCTCGGCAAAAAAGGACTTCGTCACCAAGCGCATCCTCTACGAGAAGGCCGGCGTCAGGGAGTACTGGGTCGTCGACGACGAGGAGGTTTACACCTACGCGCTGTCGCCCGACGGCAGGTACCTGGAAACGGCGCATGCGCTTGCCGAGGATACCGAGATAGGCGTGGCGGCGCTGCCCGGATGCAGGATCGGCTTTCGCAACATAATCCGGCAGGCGCTTGGGGCATAGGCGGGCGGCGCGCGCCTGAAGCGCCGGCTTCGCGCCCTGCCGCCTGCGCAATCGGCGGCGCCATGTTCCCCCGCCGCGCCCTGCCCGCCTGCGCCGTCGGCGCCATGTTCCCCCGCCGCGCCCTGCCGCCTGCGCCGTCGGCGGCGCCATGTCTCCCCGAAGCGCGTCGAAAGCGCGCAGCCGCGCCCCTACCGCCTGGCCGCCAGCACCATCAGCAGCGCTATGTCCCCCTGGCGCACGCCGGGGACGCGCGCCGCCTGCCCCACGGTGAGCGGGCGCACCGCCTTCAGCTTCTCGCGCGCCTCGCATGAAAGCCCCGTCAGCGCGCCGTAGTCCAGGCCAGGGTCGAGCCTGATCGCGTCCATCCTCGCGGCCTTCGCCGCCGCGCGCTTTTCCTTCTCGATGTAGCCCGCGTACCTGATGTCCAGGCGAACGCGCTCCAGCCACTCCGCCGGATACGCGCCCAGCTCCGGCGCGAAGGGGAGAACGTCGGCAAGCGCTATCCGCGTGTCGGCGAGGCAGCGCTCAAGGCTTTCGCCGGCGTGGGAAAGCAGCGCCTCGGCGCCGGCGCTTGCGGCGGCAGTCGCGCTTTCGCCGGCAGGCGGGCCGCCAAAGGACGGCGCCCTTGCGCCCGCAAGCGCGCTTGCCTTTTCGCCAGCGCCGATGCCCGCGGCGCCAGCGCTGGCGGCCCCCCCCCCGGGGGGCGCATGCGGCGCGACCGCCGCGCATTTCCGCCGCGCCAGAAGCTCGCGGATTTCCTCCAGCGCCTCGGCCTTGCGCGAGAAGCGCTCCCAGCGCTCGTCGCGAAGCAGGCCGATCTCGCGCGCCTTGGGGCAGAGCCGGGTGTCGCAGGTGTCGTGGCGCAGCATCAGGCGGCGCTCGGCGCGGCTGGTGAACATGCGGTACGGCTCCTTCGTCCCAAGCGTCGTCAGGTCGTCGACCAGCACGCCGATGTAGGCCTCCGCGCGGCCCAGCGCAAAAGACCCGCGCCCCAGCAGCTTCATCGCCGCGTTTATTCCGGCGATCAGGCCCTGCGCCGCGGCCTCCTCGTAGCCGGAGCTGCCGTTGGTTTGCCCCGCGGCGAAAAAGCTGGGAAGGCGCTTGGACTCCAGGCTGGGGTACAGGTCGAGCGGGTCGAGAAAGTCGTACTCCACCGCGTAGGCCGGGCGGACGACGCGCGCCTCCTCCAGCCCGGAAACGCTGCGGATGAACTCGCGCTGAACGTCCTCCGGCAGCGAGCTTGAGGCGCCGTTCATGTAGGCCTCGTTCGTGTAAAGCCCCTCCGGCTCGATGAAAAGGTGGTGCCGATCGCGCTCCGGAAAGCGCGTCACCTTGTCCTCGATCGACGGGCAGTAGCGCGCGCCGGCGCCGACGATCCTCCCGCCGAAAAGCGCCGAGCGCCGGATGTTCGCGCGGATGATCTCGTGCGTCCGCGCGTTCGTGTAAGTGATCCAGCAAGGAACGGCTGGGCGCCCGCCGACGCCCTCGGAGAAAAACGAGAAAGGCGCGGGCTCCTCGCCGTCCTGCCTTTCCATTTTGGAGTAGTCGATGGTGTCGCCCGCGAGGCGCGCCGGCGTGCCCGTTTTGAGCCGCCCCATTGGAAAGCCGCGCCTCCTAAGCGCCGCGCCGAGCCCCTCCGCTGCGCCCTCGCCGAGCCTGCCCTCGCGCAGCTCGCGCTCGCCGATGAAAATCCGCCCCTCCATGAAAGTGCCCGCCGCGAGAATCACCGCCCGCGCGCTTATCTCGTGCCCCCTGCGCGTGGCGACCCCCGCGGCGCGCGCGGAGGCGCCGGAGCCCTCGACGAGCAGGTCGACGGCCTCGTCCATGAAAACCGCGAGCCCCTTCTGCGCCTCGACCGCCGCGCGCGCCGCGGCCTGATAGGCCATCTTGTCCGCCTGCGCCCGCGGCGCCTGCACCGCCGGCCCCCGCGATCTGTTCAGCACGCGGTACTGAATCATCGACGCGTCGATAAGCCGCGCCATCTCGCCGCCCAGCGCGTCCACCTCGCGCACGAGGTTCCCCTTGGAAAGCCCCCCGATGGCCGGGTTGCAGGAAAGCGCGCCGATTTGGTCGGGGTTCTGCGTCAAAAGAAGCGTCGAAAGGCCAAGCCGCGCCGCCGCCAGGGACGCCTCGATCCCCGCGTGCCCGCCGCCGATGACGATGCAGTCGTAGTCCATGCGTGAATTATATGTGGGGACCGGGGGCTGGGGCAAGGCGCGGGCGGCGTTGCCTTTTGGCCCATTTTCGGTTAGCTTTGTATTCGGGGCCGCATGCCGCGCAGGAACGCGCAATTCGCAGACAGGGGGCCGCAAATGCAGCCGGCGCAAAAAACGTACATCTCCGAAATCAAGCAAATCCTGCGGGCGGCCCAAGCCAAGGCCTACGCCGCGATAAATTCCGCCATGGTGGAAGCGTATTGGCTCGTCGGAAAGAGAATTGTCGAGGAGGAGCAGCGGGGCATGGAACGGGCGGAATACGGCAGGGAAATAATCAAAACCCTGTCGCAGGAGCTCAGGGCCGAATTCGGGGCGGGCTTCGGCGAGCGCAGCCTGCGAAACTTCAGGCAATTTTACCTGGCTTTCAGGGGCGCCGAATTTGGCACACGCTGTGTGCCAAATCTGTCATGGTCCCATTTCAAGCTGATCATGCGCCTTTCCGACAAAAACGCCATCAAATACTACCTCGCCGAGGCCTCCTCCGGCAACTGGTCCGTAAGGACCCTGGACAGGAACATTTCCACCCTCTACTACCAGCGACTGCTGTCCTCCCAGAAAAAGGACATCGTCGCGGAGGAAATGCGCGAGAAAACCGCGGGCTTCCAGCGGGACAAGCTGGAATTCATCAAAAACCCGGCTGTTCTTGAGTTCCTAGGCCTTCCCGGCAATTCCGGCTACGTCGAGGCGGAGCTGGAAAAAGCCATCATCGACCACATGCAGCAGTTCCTGCTCGAGCTGGGCAAGGGCTTCGCCTTCGTGTCGCGGCAGCAGCTCATACGGACGGAAACGGCGGAATTCTACGTCGACCTGGTGTTTTACAATTTCATCCTGAAGTGCTTCGTCGTCATCGAGCTGAAAACGGCGAAAATCACGCACCAGGACATCGGGCAGCTTGACATGTACGTCCGCATGTTCGACGACGCGAGGAAGCAGGAGGGCGACAACCCAACCATCGGCATTCTGCTTTGCACCGAGACCGACAAAACCATCGCGAAATACTCCGTTTTGAACGAGAGCAAGCAGCTGTTCGCCGCGAAGTACATGCCGTACCTGCCCAGCGAGGAGGAGCTGATCGCCGAAATCGAGCGGCAGAAGGAAATCCTGAAAAGCCAGGCGCCGTAAAAATAGCCGCCAGGGAAAGCCGTCCCTGAAATGCAGGCGACGCTGCCAGGCAGCCGGCTCTGCAGCGCCGCGAGGCAATTTTGCAGGAACATTGACAAGGCCCAATAGCGCCGCCTTTCGGCTGCCTGCGTTCCGGCGGCGCTCCAGCGACAAAAATCGCGGCGCTTTTTCCTGGACAGCTCCGGCTTTTGCGTGGATAATGTGCTATATTGGTAGGCAGGGCGGTCCCGCGCCCAAGGCGCGCGGCGCTATGCCTGGGCGGAATTTCGGCGCGAAGGAAGGAGAATGGCGTTTACTTTCAGGCGGGGCATCCACCCCAACGAGCAGAAGGAGTTCACCGAAAACATCCCCATTAAAATCCTGTTCCCGGAGGCGAAGAGCGAGATGATTTACCCGCTCGTCCAGCATCTGGGGGCGCCATGCGAGCCGCTTGTGGAGGTAGGGCAGAAGGTGCTGCTCGGCGAGAAAATCGCCGACGGAAAGGCCTTCATCTGCGCGCCCATCCACTCCAGCGTGTCGGGGACGGTGAAGGCCATCCGCCCGCACCTCACGGTTTCCGGCACCATCGTCGACTCTATCATCATCGAAAACGACGGGAAGTTCACCGAGCACGAAAACATCCGCCCGCACCTCGACTACGAGACCCTCTCGAACGAGGAAATCCTCAGGGAAATCCGCGAGGCCGGAATCGTCGGGCTGGGCGGCGCCGGCTTTCCGACGCACGCGAAGCTCTCGCCGCCGCCGGGCAAAAAAATCGACACGATCATCGTCAACGGCTGCGAGTGCGAGCCATACCTGACCACGGACAACAGGGTCATGGTCGAGGAGTCCGACCGGCTGGTGAAGGGCGCGCAAATCATCCTAAAGCTGATTCCGGGCGCGCGCGCCGTCGTCGCGATCGAGGACAACAAGCCGGAGGCCATCGCCGCGGTGCGCCGCTCCTGCGAAAGCGTCCCCGGAGTCGAGGTCGCCGTCGTCAGGACCAAATACCCGCAGGGCTCCGAGAAGCAGCTCATAACAGCGCTGACCAAAAGGGAGGTTCCCTCGGGCGGGCTCCCGCTCGACGTGGGCTGCATCGTCAACAACGTCGACACCGTGATCGCGATACACCGCACGTTCATGCGCGGGCGCCCGCTCATGCGCAAGGTCGTCACGCTCACCGGCGGCGCCATCAGGAAGCCCGGCAACTACAAGATCCGCCTCGGCACGAAGGTCAGCGACATCATCGAGATGATAGGCGGCCTTTACTGCAACCCCGCGAAGGTCGTGGTCGGCGGGCCGATGATGGGCGCCGCGATTTTCGACATCGACGTCCCGGTCGTGAAAACCACCTCCGGCATGCTTTTCCTGACGGAGGACGAGGCGCGCCTCCCGCCCGAGGAAAGCTGCATACGCTGCGGGCAATGCGTCGAGCACTGCCCCGCCGGCCTCATCCCCATAGAGCTGAACACCGACGTCCTTCGGGAAAACGGCGAGGCGTTCATCAGGCACAGCGGCCTTGACTGCATCGAGTGCGGAAGCTGCTCGTACATCTGCCCGGCCAAGCGCCGGCTGTCGCAGTCGATCCGCACGACCAGAAGGGTCGAGCTGGCCAAGCTGAAAAAAAAGTGAAGGAAGGTTTGCGCAGATGAAAGTGATACTGACCGTGTCCTCGCCGCCGCACATCTACGGGAAGGACACGACCGGCAGGCGGATGCGCGACGTGCTGATAGCGCTCCTGCCCGCGTGCGCGTTCGCGATATACGTTTACGGAAACGCCGCGCTCGCCACCATGGCCATCGCCGTCGTGTCGGCGGTCGCCGCGGAATACCTGTTCCAGAAAATAATGGCGAAGAAAATCACCACGTCCGACCGCAGCGCCGTCATCACCGGGCTTTTGCTGGCGTTCAACCTCCCCCCCGGCGTCCCCTTCTGGATACCGATAATCGGCAGCTTCTTCGCGATAGTCGTCGTCAAGCAATTGTTCGGCGGGCTGGGGCAGAACTTCCTCAACCCGGCGCTGGCGGCCAGGGCCTTCCTGATGGCGTCGTTTCCCGTCCACATGACGACATGGGCCTTCCCAAGCCTGCTCTACGCCGAGGGCCCCGACGCCGTCTCCGGCGCCACCTACCTCGCGCTGATGAGGTACGACCCCGATTTCGCGCCGCAAATGTCGGACTACATGGCGCTGCTGTTCGGCAGGGAGGGCGGCTCAATAGGCGAGGCCAGCGCCGCCGCGCTGATGGCCGGCGGGCTGTACCTGATCTTCAGGCGCGTAATCAACTGGCGCATCCCGGTTTTCTACGTCGGCAGCTTCGCGCTTTTCGCGTTCGTTCTGGGGCGCGACGCTTTTTTTTCAGGGCCCGTCCTGTTCGAGGTTCTGGCGGGCGGGCTCTTGCTCGGCGCCTTCTTCATGGCCACCGACTACGCCACCTCGCCCATCTCGCCGAACGGGAAAATCATCATGGGCGTCGGCTGCGGTTTTTTGACGGTGATCATACGCTTTTTCGGCGGGTACCCGGAGGGCGTGAGCTACGCGATTTTGCTGATGAATCTTTTGGTGCCGGCGATTGACAAATACGTCAGGCCCGCGGTTTACGGAAGGGCGAAGGCGCGGCTCCGGGCAAAGCCGGGCGCCGCAAAAATCAGGGGAGGCAAACCATGAGGCACATAGCGAAGCCGGCGCTTTCGCTTTTCGTCGTCGCGGCGCTTTCCGCGGTTTCCCTGGGCGTGGTGTACGACGCCATGGCGGAGCCGATCGCGGAAAACCGGAGGCGCGCGCGCGCGCGGATGCTGGCGGAGGTGCTGCCGCTCGCTCCGGGCGGCGGCTTCGAGGCGCTGTTCGACAGGGCCGCGGGCGTCGGGCCGGAGCTCAAGGCCGGCGCCCAGACGTCCGACGGCAGAATCTCGATCGAGAGGATTTTCGAGGGGCGCGAGGCCGGCGGCGGCGCCGCGGGCTTCGCGGTGGAGCTGGTCACCGGCGCCGGGTACGGCGGGCCCATCGCCCTCGTGGTCGGCATATCCAGCGCGGAGGGCAGGATCTCTGGCGTGCGCGTTTTGAGGCACGGCGAGACGCCGGGGTTCGGCGCCGTCATCTCAAGGGAAAGCTTCTTTCGCAGGTTTGACGGCAGGGCCCTTTCGCCCATCGCCGTGGTCAGGCGCGCCGAGGCGGCGGCGGGCGAGTTCCAGGCGATAACCTCGTCCACGATCACGACGGACGCCGTCGTCGGCGCCGTCAACGAGGCCATCGCGTGGTACGGCAGAAAGAGCGCCGCCGGCGAGCCGCGCGACGGGGGGAACCGATGAAATACTACAGGCTTCTTCGCGAGGGCGTCGTCGACCAGAACCCGGTCTTCGTGCAGCTTCTGGCGCTTTGCCCCCTGCTCGCCGTCACCACCTCCGCCGTTAACGCCATCACCATGGGGGTTTCCACCGCCGCGGTGATGATCGCCGCGTGCGCGATAATCTCCGTCTTCCGGAAATTTTTCCTGAACGAGATAAGAATCGCGTCCTTCGTCGTCATCGTCGCGACGCTCGTCACGATTCTGCAGCTCGCGCTGGAGGCCTACGCGCCGCCCGAGACGAACGAGGCGCTGGGCATCTTCATTCCTCTCATCGTCGTCAACTGCCTGCTCTTCGCGCGCATCGAGGCCTTCGCGTCGAAAAACAAAGTCCTGCCGTCAATCGTGGACGCGTTCGGCATGGGGCTGGGCTTCGCTCTGGGCCTCACCGCGATCGGCGTTATCCGCGAGTTCCTTGGCTCGGGATCTTTTTTCGGCATCGAGCTGGTCGGCGATTCGTCGATGCACGTTCTGGTCATGGTCATGGCGCCGGGGGCCTTCTTCACGCTGGGCTCCATCGTGATGGCGCGGAACTACCTGGCCGAAAAACGAAAAAAGGGGTGACGCGTGGAGACCAACCTGTTTTTCATACTGATAGGCTCGGCGCTGATAAACAACTTCGTGCTGACGCAGTTTCTGGGCCTGTGCCCCTACTTCGGGGTTTCCAGAAAGACCGAGGCCGCCATCGGCATGGGGATCGCCGTCACCTTCGTCATGGTCATCGCCTCCGCGGTTACCTGGGTTTTCTACAACCTGATCCTGGTGCCGCTGGGCATGACGTTTTTGCAGACGGTCGTGTTCATCCTCGTCATCGCCTCGGTGGTGCAGTTCATCGAGGTTTTCATGAAAAAAACGCTCGCGAAAATATACTCGATGCTGGGCATCTACCTTCCCATGATTACGACGAACTGCGTGATTATCGGCGTCGCGCTCATCAACATTCGCGACCGGTTCACGTTTGTCCAGGCCGTGGTCAACGCCGTCGGCGCCGGCGCCGGCTTTCTTCTGGCCATTGTCCTCATGGCGGTGATTCGCGAAAAGTACGACAACCATCCGGACGTCCCGTGGATATTTCAGGGCTTTCCCCTGGCGCTGTTTTCCGCCGGGCTTATGAGCATCGCGTTTCTGGGGTTTCAGAATTTGATTCCGGGGCTTCAGGGCTTGATAGGGAGGTAGCATGGATTACGCTGAAACCGTCGCCGGCGCGCTTCTCCGGATTGCCAGCGTCGGCGGGCTCGCCCTCGTTTTCGGGGCGCTGCTTGGCTTCTCGGCGAAAAAGTTCGCCGTCAAGGTCGATCCCAGGGCGGAGAAAATCTCCGGCTTTCTGCCAAACGTCAACTGCGGCGGCTGCGGCTTCGCCAACTGCTCCCTGTTCGCGCAGGCCGTCGCCAGGGAGGCCGCGGGCTACAACGCCTGCGGCCCCGGCGGCTCGAGCGTCGCGGGCCAAATCGCGAGGACCATGGGCGTCGACCCCGTGGCCGAGGAAAGAAAAGCCGCGTTCATAAAATGCAACGGCGTCGACGCGAACGTCAAGCGCAACTACATTTACGACGGGCCCAAAAGCTGCATCGCCGCGTCGCAGCTCGCCACCGGCGGGAACAAGTCCTGCACCTACGGCTGCATCGGGCTTTTTAGCTGCAAAAACATTTGCCCTTTCGACGCCGTCAGAATCGTCGACAGCCTCGCGGTGATCGACGACAAAAAATGCGCGGCCTGCGGAAAGTGCGTTGCCGTTTGCCCCAGAAACCTTATCGAGATCGTTTCGGAAAAGCACAGCGTGCGCGTCCTGTGCAACTCCCGCGACACGGGCAAGGTGGTGCGCGCGAACTGCCGCGCCGGCTGCATAGTCTGCTCAATTTGCCAGAAGGTCTGCCCCGAGGGGGCCATCGCCATGGAAAACAACCTCGCGGTGATCGACCACGGGAAATGCTCGAGCTGCATGGCCTGCGTGAACAAGTGCCCGGTGAAGACGATCAAGGCGAACGAGGCGCTCCCGAGGTTCGGCTTTTGGGAGAGGCCTCAGGCTTCCTCTTAGCCGAAGCCCGCGCCGGGAAGCCGCCGAGCAATTGGCGAAATCGGCGCTTCCCTCAGCGCTTGCCCGAGTCGTAGCCCTTGAACAGGGGCAGCCTCGCCAGCTTCTCGATAAAAAGCTCGACGTTGATAGGCTTGGTGATGTAGTCCGTTGCGCCGTTTTGTATTGCCTCTATCACGTTGGCCCTGGCTGTCTTGCTCGTGACCATAATGATTGGCAGGGTTTTGAACTTTTCCACGGTCCGGACTTTTTTCAGGAAGTCGAGCCCGGAAAGCTTGGGCATGTTCCAGTCCAGCAGCACAAGCTCGATGGGCTCCTGCGTAAGCTGAAGCAGCGCGTCGGTTCCGTCGTCCGCTTCAATAAACTCGCAGGCGACTTTCATCTGCGCGAATACCGACTTCATGGTATTCCTCATAATTTTGGAATCGTCGACCACCAAAACTTTTAGAGCCATATCTCCCTCCTGAATGCGCCGGCGCCTCTCAGACCCTACACACATTATACACGGCTTCCGCAAAAAAACAAAGGGCGCCTTGCAAAAAATACCCGGCCAAAGCGCCCGCTGGCCGCTCCGAATTGCCCGGCGCTTTCATAGCCGGCGGCCGCTATTTTCCAACGCAGAATTTGCTGAACATTTCTTCCAAAATGTCCGCGGTGGAAACCTCGCCCGTGATTTCGCCCAGCAGATCGACGGCCTCGCGCAGAAGCGGCGCTATCAGGTCAAGCGGCTCCCCCTGCGCGGAAAGGCCCAATGCCTCTTCCAGCGCCGCCGCCGCCCCCTCAACCAGCCCCTTCTGCCTAGCCGTCCCGACGGCCGCCGTCCCGGCGGTTGCCAAGCCAAAGCCATCAGCGCCCAAGCCCGCCGCGCCCGGGCTGCCGGCCTCTTCCGCGCAGCCGGCAATCGACATGGCGGCCGCGGCGATTGCGGCGGAGAGCTCCGCCATGCCTTCGCCGGTTTTGGCGCTAATCGCCAGCAGCCTGCCGCATGCCGCATCCTCCGGCGGCGCGGGGGCGATGTCGGCCTTGCCCCAAAGCGCTATTAGCGGCTTTTCGCTTCCGGCACAGACGCGCCCGCCGATGCAGGCCAGGTCCTCGCCGGCAAGGCCTTCGGCGCCGTCCACCAGGTACAGGGCCAGATCGGCGCTTTCGAGCAGCGCGCGGCTGCGCTCCACGCCGATTGCCTCGACGGGATCGCCGGATGAGCGCAGGCCCGCGGTGTCGGCAAGCCGAACGGGAATGCCCTCGATCGAAACCCAGGCCTCGATCCAGTCGCGCGTCGTGCCAGGAATTTCGGCGACAATGGAGCGCTCCTCTTTCAGCAGCAGGTTGAACAGGCTGGACTTGCCGGCGTTTGGGCGGCCGGCAATCACCGCGAAAATTCCGTCCTGATAGATTCGCTCGCGCCGCCAGGATTCGGCAAGGCGGCGCAGGCGGGCGAGCGCCTCCCGCGCGGCAGGAAGGCCGGGGAGGCGCCCCGCGTCCTCGTCGGGGTCAATGCCGATTTCGTCCTCGGAGTAGTCGAGGAAAATCTCCGCGCCGGCGAGAACCCCGACCAGCGCTTTCTTCACGGCGCAGATTTCGCTTTCCAGCGCTCCGGAAAGCCGGCTTGCGGCTCGGCCGCGCGCCGCCTCGGTTCTGGCGCCAACCATCTCCATCACAGATTCGCAGCGGGTGAGGTCGAGCTTGCCGTTCATGAAGGCGCGAAAGGTGAATTCGCCGGGAAGCGCGTCCCTGAAGCCGGCGCCGCGCAGGGCGGCCATCACCGCCGCGCCCGCCGCCGCGCCGCCGTGGCAGGAAATGTCCAGCCCGTCCTCGCCGGTGTAGCTCCTCGGCGCGCGAAAAGCCGAGGCCAGCACCTCGTCGATTTTTTTCCCGCTCGGGCCGCTCTCGGCGCCTGAGCCGGGCTCGACAATCCAGCCGTGCAGAACCGTGTTTCCCTTTGCCTTGAGCAGCCTTTCCCCCGCGGAAAAAACGCGCGCAGCAAGCTCCAGCGAGCCTTTTCCGGAGCAGCGGATCAGCGTGAGGGCGCTTCTTCCCGGGGCGCTGGCAAACGCCGCAATGGGGGAGCCGTCGCCGTAGGAAGCCCCAAGCCGCGAAGCGGGCGCCGGCCGCTCGGGCATTAGTCGTGTTCCTGGTAATGAATGGCGCTGGCCTCGCTGAGGCGCGCGGCGCGAAAGACCCACGGGGCGCCGGCGAAAATCCAAAGCGCAATCAGCGCAAAGCGCATGAACACAAAAAGCTGGTAGTTCTCCGCGCCGCCCAGCGCCGCCATCGGGCCTTCGGACAGCGCGAAAAGCCCCGCCGTTCCGGCGGCGCCGATGGCAAAGCGCGCAAACAGCGCGAAGCGCCCGGCAAGCCCAATCCCGCCCAGCGGCGCCTGAGCCGTCAGCCCGACGTAGCGCCTGCAAAGGTGAAAGCCTGCGGCCATGCCCAGAAAAGCGCCGGCGGGCGCCAGCATTTCCGGAGAGGGCCGGTATAGAATCATTGCAAAGGCCAGCGTCGCCGCCGCTATAAGGCCGGCGCGGGGAGAGCGGTCGGCCAGCGCATTTTCAATCCAGCCGCCGGCCAGGAAGTAGGCGCACAGAATGGCGGCGCCGGCGATCCAGCCGCCCAGAATGTCCGTGGGAAAATGCGCACCCAGGTAGACGCGCGAGAATGCGATCAGCAGGCACAAAGCCGCGGCGAAAGCAAAGCGCAGCCTCGACTTCCCCCACGATGCAACGATGAGCAGCGCCACCAGCGCGTTCTGCGCATGGCCAGAGGGCAGCCCCCCCCCCCCCCCCCTGCGGGGGCCAGCTCCAGCGCCGGATCGAAAAAGCCGGGGCGCGGCTGATCCAGCAAAAATTTCAGGGCCAGGTTTGCCCACGCCGAGACAAGCAGCGCCGCCCCCAGCCGCAGCCCTTTTTTGCCGTCAACGCACCAGTAGGCAAGCGCCACGAGGGCCAGAAGCGCGGCGCCGGAGCCCAGAGCGCTTGCAATGCGCATGAGCGAAACCATCGCGGGGCTAGCGCCGCCCTGAACCGCCCTTACCGCGCCAAGCCCCCAGTGCAGGATTGCCTCCATGCTAAAACCCCTCGAAAAAATTCTGCCGGATGTTGCTGACCGCCGCCGCCTGCTCCCTTGTCGGCGGGGCCGTCGTTCTGACATCCGCCAGCATTTGGCGGATCCGCCCCTGCAGCTCCGCCTTGCTTATCGAAAGCAGCACCAGGTACTCGTAGCGCGAGGCGGCTTCCTCGGCCTGAGCGTAGTAGTAATAGCCTGCGCCAAAGGCGCCGCCGAAGGCGCCGCCGCCTGCGGCGCGGGGGGCTTTTTCCCGCCTGACCCAGAAGGTGTCGTCCTTGACCGCGCCGGGAAATTCGCCGTCCGATATTTTTCTTATCGCGCGCATGAAAAACTCGCCGTACTCGTCGTCGGGGTACAGCGCCGCCTGCGCGACAAACCTTTGCTCGGCCCTGCTGACGACAAGCCTGACAAAGTCAAGCTCGGGGCAGAAGTTGTTGGCCCATTGCCGCAGCGCGCCGAGGTTGCCGCCCTGGTTTCTCGCGATGAAGACGTACCTGCCGATGAAGCGCTCCATGTCCTCGATCATCTCGATTTCGCGGGCGTAGAAGTAGTGCACCCAGCGCGGAAGCCCCCAGA
>Ga0209755_10004175_pt1 | contig 17322 bp, 26 predicted proteins | sample TergutCo191P1_FD_187301 | JGI IMG/M metagenome (GOLD analysis project Ga0209755, IMG submission 187301) | Cornitermes sp. P1 segment gut microbial communities from Petit-Saut dam, French Guiana - Co191P1 (SPAdes) (version 2) | ecosystem: Host-associated > Arthropoda: Insects > Digestive system...
CCAAATTCAGCATTTCTCTGCCTCCAATTCCTCATAAATCACATCAAAATCAGCCCGCAGCCCCGCTTGGTCATCATACAGCTTGTGCCAAATATCCTGCAAGCCGCGCCTGTCGTGTTCGCTGTTCAGCCAAAGCTTCAAATATCCCGCGTGCCCGTATTTGTCCTTCATATGCTCAACAATCCTCGTGTAATGCTTCTCCTTATCATACTCCGGAAAAGCCGAAATCCCGTACTGTACACAGCGCGTAAGGATAGACATGTAGGTGAGGTCGTTGTCCGCGTCCGCTACGATTTTGCCGTAAATGCTGCGTGGCTCGTGGTCAGTGGACGAGCGGTGGTCTTCGATTGCTTCCGCCATCAGGTTAAGTTCCGCGGGCGAAAACCATTCTTTCAGGCGCTCGTCCGCGAGAAGGTGGCGTGCGGAGTTTTTTTCGTGGTCTTTGCGCCCCTGCGCCAGGCCGAGGTCGTGATAAGCCGCGACAACGTATACCATACGTAAGTCTACCTTATGTTCTTCGGCGATTTTGAGGCTGTTTTCGATGGTGCGCCGTGAATGGCTTTCGGCGTGGGCTTTGTCGAACCCGCGGTAGCGCGGAATGATTTCCGCTTCTACGTACTCTGTTATCTCTTTATCCATAGTGTTACCTCCGGTATTTTTAGTATAAACGCGCCGAGCAGGTACAAAACCACGCCCGCGGCAGCGGCCAAGAAAATCCCGTCAATCAAGCTGACAACCGCGTACATAACAAGCGCAAGGGCAAGCATTTTTCCAATATCAAAAATCATGCGCGAGTCCCAAAGTCGCTCGGGCAGCAGCCCGCGAAGCCTGATAAGGAGCCCAACCCCCGCCACAGAAATCCCCACAGCCGAAGCCAAAGCAGGCCCGCCAATCTCCATGCTAGGCGCAAGCGCAAAGCTAAGCACAGCATTAATCACCATGGCCAAAACCGCGGTAACAAGCGGCCCGCGCCCGTCCTGCAAGGCAAAACAAGCCCGGCTGAGAATCACCTGTAACCCAAACCCAACAATCCCAAGCGAAAAGAAGAACAACGCCGTAGCAGTAATCTGCACAGAAACCCCATCGAACCGCCCGCCGTAGAAAACCAACCGAACCAAAGGCTCGGCCACCGCCATAAGCCCGAATGTCATAGGCAAAAGCAGGAACAGCATCCCGCGCAGGCAGGTGCGCAAGTACTCTGTATACCCCGCCCAGTCCTCCACCGCAGCGAATTTTGACAAGGCAGGAAAAAGCACATTAGCAAGCGAAAGCACAAACAACCCCGTAATCACAGTATACAAACTATGCGCGTACATCAAGGCAGGAAATCCATGCTCACCACCATAAAGCCCCCCAACAGCGCGGGTGTTAACCAACAAATTCACAGGCAAAAGCCAAGAAGCAACCATAACAGGAAGCGAAAGTTTCAAAATGCTCTTAAAAGGGTCGAGGGACGAGTCCCTCGCGGGGTGTGGGGCGGCGCCCCACGGTCTTAAAAAAAACCCATTCCGAACCAAAAACGGCAGCTGAATAACAACCTGCGCGCCCCAACCGACCAAAAAAGCCACAGCCAAGCCATAAACTCCAAACCGCTCAATCCCAAAAAAGTAGTAAAGCAAAATAACCCCGTTAGAAGCAATGGACATGGCAGCGGGAATATAAAACTGGCCCATGGACTGCAAAATCCCCGTGAGCGAAAACGCAAGACTACTGACCACCATGATAGGAAACATAATCCGCAGCAGCGTAACCGCGAGTGGGCGAACCTCCGCCGCGTGTGCTTCCGCCGCAAGAAAGACCCCATAAACCGGCTCCGCGAAGATAACCGCAAGGACAGTAACCGCTGTGGTAACAAGAAGCAGGAACCGAATAAACCGAGCCGCAAGCGCAAAAGCCGCGTCCTTACCAAGTGTTTCTAGTTCGCGGTTGAACACGGGAATAAAACTGGCCGAAAACACGGAAGCAAACATGATATCGAGGAAATTCCGCGGCAAGAAAGCAGCCTGACTAAAAGCAATCGCCTCGGCACTGTAAGTCCCAAAGTAAACCGCTTGCAGACGGTCGCGCAAAATCCCCATCACCTTCCCGGTAAGGGTAATCGACATGATAATAGGAAGCGTGTAAGCCATACTGGTTTTTTTCATGCTGACTATTATAGCAGAAAATGCGCACAATAAACTAAAAAGGGAGATGATAATATGCGAAAAATGATTTTTATACTTATCTTGATACCGCTGCTTGGCGCAAGTGAACCGGAAGTAAACGCCCGCGCCGCACTGCTGATGGACGCAAAAACAGGCAGAGTCCTGTGGGAGAAAAACGGCAGCGAGCCGATGGCAATGGCAAGCACAACAAAAATAATGACCGCCGTCCTGGCCCTAGAAAGCGGACGGGCAAACGAAACAGTAACAGTAAGCCAAGCAGCAGCAGCAGCCCCAAAGGTAAAAATGAACCTATCGCCATCGGAAGAAATCCGCCTGGGCGACTTGATGTTAGCCCTAATGCTAGAATCCAGCAACGACGCCGCCGTAGCAATAGCCGAACATCTAGCAGGCACCACAGAAGCCTTCTGCATACAAATGACCGAAAAAGCCCGCGAAATAGGCGCACAAAACACCGTCTTCCAAACCCCGAACGGACTGGACGCAGGCGACCACCACTCCACCGCCTACGACCTGGCACTGATAACACGCTACGCCCTAAGCGTCCCCGGCTTCATAGAGCTGACGAACACCCCCGCCGCCCACTTCGCAAGCAACAAACGCAGCTACAGCATGAACAACAAAAACCGCCTGCTAAGCGAGTACCCGGGCGCAAACGGCGTAAAAACAGGGTTTACAAACAAAGCAGGGCATTGCTTCGTAGGCGCGGCAAAGCAAAACGACATGCAGCTAATCTCGGTAGTGCTAGCAAGCGGATGGGGCGCAGAGGGCCGCGCAAGAAAATGGTCAGACACCAAAGCCGTACTAAACTTCGGGTTCGGCAGCTTCGGATACGAAACAGTCATCCAAGCAGAAGAACCCGCAGGCACACTGGAAGTAACCCGCTCGCGCAGCACAGAGCTTGAATATATCTACAACGAAAGCCTAACAATCCCACTAAGCGAAGGCGAAACCGTAAAAGTAAAAATAGAAGCCCCCCCAAGCCTCCAAGCCCCAATAGAAAAGGGTGAACGCATAGGAAGGGCAATAATCTACGTAAATAACGAGCCCTACGCAACAATCGGCCTCCAAACGTCCGAAAGCGCATCAAGGCATGACCTAAAAACTTCGCTGGAAAAAGTGCTGAACGGGTGGCTGACTACGCCATAACCCACTTGCGCAGCTTATCGAGAATAACATCGGCATCCGCAGGCTTGCCGATATGGTCGTTCATCCCGGCGTCCAAACAGCGCTCAATGTCGTCCGTAAAAACATTCGCCGTCAAAGCCAGAATCGGAACAGCCTTGGCGGCGTCGATTGCGCGGATTTGCCTTGTCGCCTCCAAACCGTCCATCTTAGGCATCTGTATGTCCATGAAAATTAAATCGTACAAACTCGGATTGGCCGAGACGATGTTAAGCGCCTCTTTGCCGTTCACAGCTATATCGATGGTCAGCTCCGTGTCCTCAAGCTGCGCCATGAATATCTCGCGGTTGATTTCAAGGTCTTCCACCAGCAAAATCCGCTTCCCTGCAAGCACATCCATCTGTGAAGCATTCATCTGCTTAGCCAAAGCCGGCAAAATATCAAGCTTCTTCAAATTCACGGTAAAATAAAACGCCGACCCCTCGCCAAGCGTGGACTCCACACTAAGCTCACCGCCCATAAGCTCAACCAAACGCTTAGAAATAGTAAGCCCAAGCCCCGTCCCGCCGTACCTGCGAACGATACTGCCGTCCGCCTGCTCAAACATATCAAACAAACGCCCCTGCTGCTCGGGCGAAATCCCTATCCCGTTATCACGAACCTCAAACCGCAGCCCGCACTCACCGTCCGATTCCCGCTCCAAAACAACAGACAGATGAATCTCCCCGCCCGCCGTAGTGTAAATAATCGCATTTGACAAAAGGTTCGTAATCACCTGCGTCAAGCGTTGGTCGTCGCCCTCATACAAACGCGGCACATCCCCGCCTATGCTGACGCCGAGCCTATGGCTCTTTTCCTCAATCTTAAACTTGTGTATATCGACTATCTTGTCTATCATATTATGCAAGTCAAACGAAACCGATTGAAGCTCCATATTTTCAGACTCAATCTTTGACATATCAAGCACCGCGTTTATTATGCCGAGCAAATGACTTGCCGCATCCGAAACCTTGTTGAGCGCGTCGTTTATCCTGATTGGGTCGTCCGTCTTTTTCGCAATCGCGGTCATGCCGATAATCGCGTTCATAGGCGTGCGCATCTCGTGGCTCATGGTCGATAGGAAGTCACTCTTTGCGCGGCTCGCCGAGACGGCCTGCTTCAAGGCCTCATCCAACTGCTGCCGCGTATCGGCAATCACCTCCGCCTGCCGGTTCCGAGTAAAAACGCTAGCAAGCATAAGCCCCACAGACGCCATCATATCCATCTCATCGCCCGTGAACGTGCGCTCAACCTCACAATCATCCACGTTGAAAAACCCAATGAACTCCCCATCCAAGAACAAGGGCAGAATAACAATGGACTTCATCCCATAGCAGCCCCAAAACGCACTTTCGTCATCAGGCAGCGTAGACACAGGCGCATTTATATAGTCCCCCCGCATAAAGCGCTCAAGCCATCCGTTCCTGTCACAGTATCTGCCCGCCAAACCAACAGGCATCTCAACCCGCTTCCCGCCAAGCTCGCTAAGCCACTCATGCCGCATAACAAAACTCAGCTCATCATCAATAAGCTCGTTCCGCCAAATCTGAACACGGTCAACATTCAAGCAACGCCCAACTATCTCCATCCCCCTCATGACGGCAGCCAAAGCATCCCCCTCATTAGCTGTAAGCAAAACCTCCGCAGACTGCTTAACCGCCCGCAGAAGCTGCTCTCTGTACGCGTCGATTTCCGTAAACCCCATCGAAGCTCGTCCCTCCCTTGCACGAGTGTTTTTTTTATTATAGTGGCTTGATTGGGGAAAAGCAAGTAGTGGGGGGTGGGTGGTAAGTATGTTAAACTAAACTTTTTACCTAAATTCAATATGAAGCGTTTTGCCCATACCGCTTGCAAGCTGCTGCAATGTAGCTATTGTTGGGCTGCTGTTACCATTTTCTATACGGCTTATGTTGGATTGTCTGATACCTGTTCTTTTCGATAGTTCCGCTTGTGTTAAGTTTAATTCCATGCGGGCAGCGATAATCGCCTTGATATACTCACGCTGCGGGGATTGCTGTTCCCATTCGGCAGCAAAATCCGGGTCTTTTAGCTGTTCGTTTAGATATGCTTTGTAATCGCTCATTTCTTGCTTCTCCCCTCGTAATCAGCTTTATATTTCATGGCAAGAGCAATTTCACCGAATGGTGTCTTTTGTGTCTTTTTTATGAATCCGTTGGTAAGGATAATTCTATTATCCACGACGAAAAAATAAAATATGCGTGTTATATCGCTTGCAAATTTGATTCGCAGTTCAAACAAGCCGCTTCCTATTGCTTTTGAATATGGCTCCCGCAAGCTATTACCGAATTCCGCCAGTATGTCGATGCTGCCCAAAGCCTTTACACGCATTTTTACATCAAGGCTGTCGAGGAAAGTTTTAACGGGTTTATCTCCGTTTGGAAGCTCATAATAATCCACATCAAACATTATCATATCCCCTCACGGACATAGTATTCCTTTTATGATATATTGTCAACCATCACCCAACCCTAAACACATCCAAACTATGATGCGTCAAGCCCACCATATCCGCCCTTTCACACACCGCAAAATGAAACCGCAAATACAACTCAAACTTCTCATCACTCATATAAGCGATACTCCCGCGCATAAGGTTAGTAATCATATCCGTACCAACATAATGCAAGCGCCGGGCAGAAAACCCCGACATCAAACGGTCGATATCCTCTTTCCGCACAAGCTCAAAAATATCCTCAGGCAGACTAGTCGTCGCGAAGGTGTCCGGGTCAATTTTGCCTTTTTCCATATATTCCGCAACCGGCAACCTGTTTTTATTAAACGCTTCTCCATAAATAGTCGCATCACTAATACAATACGCAACAAAAACAACCCCGCCCGGCTTCGTAACGCGCATAGCTTCGCTGATAACCTGCCGCTTGTCGGCTTCGTTGTACATGTGGTACATTGGCCCAAGTACCAGGGTTATGTCGAAGGTTTTATCTTGAAGCATGTTCAAATCCAGCGCATTGCCCTGCGAAACGCTGATGTTCTGCTTCTCGGTGACTAAGCTTTTGAAGACCTCGATATTATGCGGTACCAACTCGATTGCTTCTACTATATAGCCCATATCAGCTATCGCACGGCTGTACCGTCCTGTGCCCGCGCCTATTTCCAGTACCTTCGCGCCTGGTTGCAGGTATTTCTCGATGTAGCGCATGGTTGTTAAGAACTCGACTTTACCATATCTGTGCCCCAGTCTTGCGTCCTCGTTGTAGTTGCTGTAGTAGCTTTCGATATATCCCATTATAAGTGAAACCTCCTTGTCAGTTCTTCCACCGTCATCCCGTCCCGCTCCGCTCCGCTTATATCCAGCGCAACCTTCCCCTGCTCCATCATCACAGTGCGGTTTCCAAGCTGCAAGGCCGATTCCAGATTATGTGTCACCATTATTGTTGTTATCCTGTCCTGCGCGATAATCTCCTGCGTCAGGCGCAATACCTTCTCGCCCGTCACGGGGTCAAGCGCTGCCGTATGCTCGTCAAGCATCAGGAGCTTTGGCGTGCAAATCGTTGCCATAAGCAGCGTAACCGCCTGCCGCTGCCCGCCGGACAGCAATCCCATATTCGTTTTCAAACGGTCTTCCAGTCCGAGGTCAAGCAGCGCAAGCCTTTCGCGGAACAGCCCAAGCAGTCGCTTTCCCAAGCCAATACGAAACCGCGAACGGTTCGCGGAGTGATACGCAAGCGCCAGATTTTCGGCGATAGTCATGTTCGGCGCTGTGCCGCGCATCGGGTCTTGGAACAGCCGCCCAATATACCGCGCCCGCCTATACTCCGGCAGAAAAGTAATATCCTCGCCGTCAAGCAAAACCCGCCCGCTGTCCGCCAGAAACACCCCCGATACGGCGTTCATCAGAGTAGTTTTGCCCGCACCGTTCCCGCCCACGATTGTGACGAAGTCGCCCTTCGGCAGGTGCAGCGATACATTTTCCAGCGCGATACGCTCGTTCGCCGTTCCGGCATGGAAGACCTTGTTAACATTCTCCAAACTAAGCATCTTTCACCGCCCTCCGTTTAAGCTTGTGCAACTCCCACAAACTCTTGACCGCCGGATAAGAAATCGCCGCGGCTACAATCAGCGCCGAAATCGCACGCAGATTTACAGGGTTCAAGCGGAAGCTTAGCGCAAGCGCGAGTATGAGCCGATAAATAACCGCCCCGGCAATCACCGTACCGATGTTCCAAATGACACCGCGCCGCCCAAACAGCGCCTCGCCCACAATCAGGGAAGCAAGCGCCACCACAACCATCCCAAAACCCGCGTTGATATCCGCAAATCCCTGATACTGTGCAAAAACCCCGCCGCTTAAAGCCGCCATCGCATTCCCCATGGCAAGCCCCACCGTCTTGGTAAGCGTGGAGTTGATGGAAGAAGCGCGCACCATGGCCTCGTTATCGCCCGTGGCGCGCACGGACAGCCCAAGCCGCGTATGGAAGAACAACGCTAAAAAGCCCGCCGTCCCAAGCGCAAACACGAGCGGCAAAGTCATCCGCGAGCCCCCAACAGCCGTGAACATCGTGTCCACACGCAGAAGCGGGATATTCGGACGCCCGCCCATGATGTACAAGTTCACGGAATAAAGGGCGGTCATGACAAGAATCCCCGCGAGGATTGGCTGAACGCGCATCTTCGTCTGCAAGAACGCCGCACAAATCCCCGCAGCAGCCCCAATCAGCATAGCCGCGCCTATTCCGAGAAAGGGCGCGCCGAGGGCGGTAAGCACAGCGCTTACCGCCGCCCCGGCAGTGAAACTCCCCTCGACAGTCAAATCCGCAACGCCTAGTATGCGGTAGTTAACAAAAATCCCAAGCGCCAGTGTAGAAAAGACCAGTCCAAGCTCCACCGCACCGAAAAAAGCCAAAAGTGTCATTCATTAACCTCCTAAGTTAGTGAATAAATTCGACCGGCATTAGGGTCGAATTTATTCACGGTTTTGACCGAAGGTCAAAAAACTTCCTTAATAAACAATGCCGCGGAACCCGCTTATATCAATCCCAAGCGCCGAAGCCGTATCAGCATTAACAATAGGCGTAGGCGGCTGAACCTGATACATCACAACAACAGGCAAATATGAAGCCGGTGTACCGTCAAGCACCTCATGCACTAACCGCGCCGTCTCCGCGCCAAGCTTCGTGTAATCAATCCCCGCGGTAGCAAACCCACCGTCACGCACCATAGAATCAGCCCCTGTATAAATCGGAACCCCTGCATCAATCGCAACTTGCGCAAACACCGCCATAGCAGCCGCAACAGTATTATCGGTAGCCACCATAAACGCATCCACACTGCCAACAAGCGAAAGCGCAGCATCCTGCACATCCGCGGTACTCGTAACAGCCGCTTCTAAGTAACTGAACCCAAACTGCGGATTGTCGCGGATATAAGCGCGAATCTCATCCATAATCGAAACCGCGTTAGGCTCAAAGCTGAACACCAACCCAAAAGTCCGCACATCCGGCGTAAGCTCCCTAGCAAGCGCAAACACCGCCGCGACATCAAGCGCATCGCTAGTACCCGTGATATTCCCGCCGGTACGGTAAAGACTCTCCACAAGCCCCGCATTCACAGGATTAGACACCGCCGAAAACACGACAGGAATATCCGCGCCCGCCGCAGCAACCTGCGTGTAAGCCGACTGCGCACCCGGCGTAGTAATCGCCATAATCACATCAACGTTCATACCGACAAGAGTTTGCGCCATGGTAGGCATGTCGCCGCCGCCCGTGCCGACCATGATTTCAAACTGGTCGTCCGTATAACCAAGACTACGCATCTCCGCCAAAAAAGCCTCTCGGATTTCATCCAAAGAAGTATGGTGCATCAGCTGCAAAACGCCGATACGCGAAGAACCGTCCCCGCTAGGGGAGCAAGCGCCGAAGATAAGCGCCAAGCCAATAACTGCCAAAAGTAATTTTTTCATAAAAAAACATCCCTCCATGACAAATTATATTCGCCAAGGACGGATGAAATAATCAAATCCGCGGTGCCACCTTGATTCGCAGCTTTCATTAAATAAAGCCTGCGCCCTCATGGGTACAAACATACCCCTTGCAACTAACGTATGCGTCCACGTCGCAGGATAATAAGCGAATCCGCCTTTCACCCGCGCCCTCAACGGTCCATTTGACAATCCGCATCTCAAGCCCGTTCTCAGCAACATACCGGGTTCTCTGTACTGCGCGCAACTGCCGTTATCTCCGTATCAACGGTTTATGGGAGGGATTATACGCTGGTTTGGGGCGGATGTCAATACCTGAAATTTAATTTATCTTGAAGTTTTCCCATGAAAACTTCACATATAACCAACTACCCATACCGTGTAATATGTACACAGAAAGGAGGTGAGAAACATGGCGGTAATCAGCACACCAGATAGAGCCAGGCTGAGGATTACGTACTTCGAAGACGAAGCGAAAGACATGCGTCTGAACGGTATAAATCCCCAAACAACCCCAATGCAGTTCACACTCTTGGCAAACGCGCTGCAAACGATTCAAGCAGCTACAGTGGAAGACGGATTCCTTGTCTCGGAATTCGAGCTTTCGGAGGCGTAAAGCGGCGGACATTCTATTAAAAAGGAGGTGAAACCATGAATCCAGAAACCAGACACGATTTTCGGCTGAACTTTATGACCAACCGTAACGAGATTCTGTCGCTCAACATCCCGCGTGCTAACAGGCACGTAGAGCCTGCACAGGTGAGCGCAGCTATGCTTGCGATTATCGAATCCGGCGTAGTTTACTCTGTAAGGGGCGAGCCACAGCACCGCTACAGCGCAGAGCTGCTCACGACCGAGCGCAGAGACTTCGATGTACTTTAATTTTTTTTCAAAACCAATCCACAGAAGGGAGGTTAAAACATGCCTACGTTCCAAATCATCGACAGGCGGCTTGTGCTGCGTTACTCGACCGGCAGCGCGTTTTCGTTCTGTAAGCTGAACCGAAACGCGGAAGACCAAGGGGTCTACGAGCTTGCAAACGCGGTTGCATCCGTCCAAGACAGCCAGCCGGCGAAGATTGTAGTCGCCGTAACACAGCAGTTGCGTTAAATTTAGGCCAATTTTTCAAAAAGAAGGAGGTGAAAGAATATGACAGCACCGCATATTTTGCTTAGCTTCGGCACAACACTCGGCAGGAACCGCCTTGTGCGTGTCAATAACCCAGACGCGGACGTAGAAGACAGCGTAGTGCGTACCGCCATGAACGGGCTAATCAGCTCGCAAGCGATTTCCGGGCCTAGCGGGCGCATCAATACGATTCGCAGGGCTTCCTATATCGAGACTCACGTTCAGCAGATAGACATTGCCTAACATGCCAAAAGAAAACCTAGCTTTTTGCTAGGTTTTCTTTTATAATTTTGGAAAAGAATCTTTTTAAGAGAGGGGATTTACTAACTATGAGCGGCAAGAAGCATAATCTTTCTATTATTTTGTATGGGCTGCGGTTTTCGCCTTTGCCTTACGAGGAGAAGCTGAAAAAGCTTTACGACATCGGCTACAGGTCGATACAGGGCGGGGTCGCGCCCAACATGGATAACGCGGAACATAAAAAGTTGCTCGATAGCCTTGGCTTTGAATTTTCGTGCCTTGCGGGGGGATTTGAGGATTTGGAAAAAGACCCAGGTAAGTACATAGAAGCCTGCCGCGTTTTTGACTGCGATGAAATTATGATTGGGACTATGCCTACTGAGCTTCGTGCGGACTATGACGGGTATATGCGGTTTATTGACCGGATTAACGCTGTCGGGAAGGTATTGGCTAAGGAAGGGCTATTTGTCGGATATCACAACCATTCGCAGGAATTCCGCAAGTTTTCTAACGGGAAGATGGGCATGGATTTGCTGTTTGACGGGTTTTCTACCGAGGGCGTACATTTTATGCTTGATACGCACTGGGTACAGGCTGGCGGCGGAGATGTGCTTTGGTGGCTTGAGCGGTGCAAGGGGCGCATGGGCTATCTGCACTGTAAGGACTACCGCATTGCGCCTGTGAATTTTAACAGCGATATCGGCGGGGTGGAGAAGCAGTTTGCGCAGGTAGGCGCAGGAAACTTGCCTTGGCAGCAGATTGTGGATAAGGCGCTTGAGCTTGGTGTGAAAGCGTTTATTGTAGAACAGGATTTCACTTACGGCGAAGACCCGTATGACTGTGCGGCAACTTCGTTTGCTACTTTGAAGGCTTGCGGGCTTAAATAGGGGGATTGACGATTATGAAAATTGCATTGCAAGGGTTTACGCTTCGAGATTATACTTTTGGGAAACCGCAGGATTCCGGGTTTAAGGATAAGATTAAGACGGCGCTTTGGCGTGTGAAGGATATTGGCTATGACGGTATCGAAATGGGGATTCCGGCGGGCTTTGAGCTAGATGAGTACAAGGAATGTGTTGACGGGCTAGGCTTGCAGGTTGTTACGCTTGGCGGTATGCAGTATCTTGATAAGGAAGATTACAGCGAGATAATCAAGGAGTGTAAGGCGCTCGGTACTAAGAATGTTATGATTCCGTGTATGCCGAATATTACGCTTGGGAATCCTTATGAGCTGCGTAAGTTTATCGAGCAGATGAACCGTATGGGTGCGGCACTTATGGCTGAGGGGATTTATCTTAGTTACCATAATCACGCTATTGATTTTGCTAAGATGGATGGTAAGACTATACTTGATTGGATAGTGGACGAGAGCGACCCGGCAAGTGTGTTTATTGAGCTTGATACGCATTGGACGCAGGCTGGCGGGGCGCATGTTATTACTTGGCTGAAGAAGCTGAAGGGCCGTATGTATATGGTGCATTTTAAGGATTATGGGATTGATGCTTATTCTGACCATGTGTTTTTGGAGGGTACGCATAAGTTGTTTATGGAAGTTGGGGAAGGGAATATGAACTGGGCAGGGATTATTGGTGAGTGTAAGGCGCAGGAGATTGAGTGGTGCGCTATTGAGCAGGATATTTGCAGGCGGCCCGCGTTTGAGGCTATTCGGATTAGTTTGGAGAATTTGAAGGGGATGGGGGCTTAGGTTAGGTGGGAATGGGGCGTTCGGTTGGTTAGTGCGGCTAACCAACCGGACGCTTTTTTTAATGTTTAACTATACCAGGTTGTAGATACCGAAGTCTAGCATGATTTTGGCTGATTTGATGTCCCTAAGCGCTATTTCATGATACGTTTTCATAAATAATTACCCCGTCCTGCTTGATACTGGTACCTACATGCAGCTTCTTCCCTGTGTTAAGCGCTTCTTCCCGCAGACAAACTATACGGCAGTCTACCTTGCAATCCAGTTCGAATGAAATGTCCTTCAAAATGCTTCGGCGTTCCGCATGGGTAAGGCTGCGTGTGCTGATTAGCGCTAGGTCAACATCGCTGGTGAGGGTTGCCTCGCCGCGTGCTTCGCTTCCGAATAAGACTATTGCTTTGACGAAATCTTCATGGGATGTCTGCGAGATTATTGTTAAGTATTCACGCGTGGCGGGTCTTAGTTTTAGGGTTTGCCAGTCGGTGTTGCTGTTATCAAGCATATACTCAGCCCTTTCCTGCATGAATTATATAGAACTTTCAGCCAAGGCGCAAGCTGTGCTGCTTTACCTACTCTCTCCCCCAATGCCGCCGATGCCCGCGGCCGCGGTGATGATGGTGGTGATGATGCTCATGCTCATCTCCCTGGGATTCCTCGTCCATGTTAGCAATAATACGCTCCAATAACCCGCCGAGCGCCACCCTTTCCTCCTCATTCAAGCAGCCGAAAACAACATCAAGCTCCCCCGGAGCTTCCACTCCGTCTGCTGCCTCGCGTCCTTTTTCCGACAGCGTGATATTCATAACGCGCCTGTCTTCTTCTGATGCGCTGCGGACTATATAGCCGCTGTGTTCGAGTTTCCCAAGAAGCTCGCCTAAGGACTGCGGGCGCATGTCAAGCAGAAACGACAAATCCTTCTGGCTGATTTCCGGCTGCATTTTCAGCAGTCTTAAAATCCTGCCTTGACCCTCATACGGGCTGCGCACCGAACGCCGTCCGTGTCCGTACCTCCGCCTAAAGTAGCCGTGGATACGCATAAATTGCTCTTGCAGGTTCATTTTTTCGTTTTCCATATTATTAAAACCTCCCTTCTCGTTTCTTGTCAAGCGATATTATAAAGGTACCTTCTCATTATGTCAAGAAGTTTTCGTGTGAATTTTTCCGCTATTTCCGGCGGCGGGAATCTAATATATTTATGCGCAGAAGGGAGGTGAAATCATGTACGAGATATCCACGGGAATTTTGGCGGGGTTGGGCGGCATAGCGGGTAATATTGCCGGCTTTGACTGGGAGCTGTTATTCGTTTGGTGTATTCTGATGGCGATTGACATAGCCACGGGCTACATAAAGGCCTGCAAGCAGCACAAGGTCAGCAGCGGTATTATGCGTTCCGGCATATACAAGAAGATGCTGGACACGTTCTCAATCCTTGCCATCATGCTGATGCAGGGCGTTGTCTACGGTATGGGGATAAGCGCTCCGATAGGGGCTATCCTAATCGCGGCGTTCTGCTTCAAGGAACTGACGTCCATTTTGGAAAACACGGCGCTTCCAAAAGTAGTGCAAAAGTGGCTAGACCACATCGACCAATCGTTGAATAAATAAGGAGGAAAACAAATGCGACCAACAATCCACGAACTTTGGGTGCCGGGCGGGCTTGGGAATCACCCAAGCCGCCCGATGGCATCAATCAGCTACATAACAATCCACACAACGGGTAATCACAATCCCACCGCAACGGCAGAGGCTCATGCCCGCTTCCAGTTTAGCGGGGGCGGCGGGCGCCAGGCCTCGTGGCACTACACGGTAGACGCCGACGAAATCTGGCAGAGTTTCAAAAACGAGCAGATGTGCTGGCACACGGGAACGCGCATAGGGAACGAGAACAGCATAGGCATAGAAATCTGCGTGAACCGGCGAGAAGGCTTCCGCGCGGCCTGCGAACGCGCAGCCGGGCTGACTGTGTACTTGATGAAGGAGTACGGGCTTGGCTTGGGCGAGGTGGTTCAGCATCACCACTGGAGCAGGAAGAACTGCCCCGCGGAGCTGCGCGCCGGGAACTGGGGGCTTGGATGGGTTGATTTTTTGAACATGGTGCAAGGGCGCTGCGGAGACGCGCCTGCGGACGCGGTTGTGCGGGCCTTGCAGGATGCGGGTGTTAGGTTTGATGAAGCGCATTGGCGCGGGGTGTTTGAGGGGAGGATTAGGGCTAATAAGGAATGGACGAGGATTTTGGCGGGGCGGGTTATTGATGAGAGGTGGGGGTATTTGGATGAGGGGGTGATTAGGGAGGCTTTGATGGTTTTGTTGGGGCGGGGGTAGTAGTAACGTAAACGTCAAGTACAGAAGGTCGTTTTCGAAATTCTCTCAAAAACATGACCGATATTCCCCTCACCGGCAAAGCGGGCGCTGTCAAAAAAATCTTCAGAAACAGGCAGCCAAACAAGCTCCTTTTCATCGCCCCTAACATCCCGCATCCGCTCCAGAGCCCCAAAGTAGACCTCTACATAACAAGGCTCGCCCACATAGTACGTAAAGTCCATCACATGGGTGAGGGTAATATCATTTTCGGTAATGCCCGTTTCCTCGCGCAGCTCGCGGTAGGCGGCGGTTAGGCTGTCTTCGTTCGGCTCAATTTTCCCGCCTACTAAGTTATACAGACCCTTATACGGGTCTTTTTGCCGTTTGCACATCAGAACTTCGCTGTGTGCTGGGTTGTATACCCAGATTATGTTTAGGCCAAGCATAATAAAAAAACACCCTCCCCGCAAAAAGACTCAGCCGGTTAGTCATACTAACCAACTGAGCCCAACTATCTATGAACCCGCCTTAACCTTACCCACCAACTGGGTAAACGCGGCTGCATCGTTCACCGCCATCTCGGCGAGCATCTTTCGGTTCATTGTTATCCCGGCGTTCTTCAAGCCGTTCATGAAGCGGCTATACGACAATCCGTTCTGCCGCGTTGCCGCGTTGATTCTTGCTATCCACAACCGCCTGTATTCGCGTTTGGTCTGCTTGCGTCCTGCGTAGGCGTGAGCCATTGCGCGCATAACGGACTGCTTTGCTACTCTGTACTGCTTGCTTCTGGCGCCGCGGAAGCCTTTCGCCAGTTTCAGTACCTTTTTATGTTTCTTTCTTGCGTTTATCGCACCTTTTATCCTAGCCATTGTTAAAACCCTCCTAGTTAGTATTAACTATTTTGCATAAGGCATCATCCGACGCACCGCCAACTCGTTCGTTTTGTCAACAACGCCCGACTTTCTTAGCTTCATCTTACGCTTGGGGCTTTTCTTGGTAAGGATGTGCTGCTTTCCGGCGCGCGGGTATTTGAACTTCCCTGTACCGGTTATTTTGAACCGCTTTGTCGCGGCTTTCTTGCTTTTGATTTTTGGCATGTTAATTGCTCCATTTCTCTATAGTCTTGCCGTCAAAAACATCGCCATGTTTCTGGCCTCCATTTTCGGCGGCTTCTCCACAATGCCTACCTCGCGCACCTTCTCCGCGAAATCATGCATTATGCTGTAAGCGTTTTCCTTGTGGCCAAGCTCGCGCCCGCGGAAGCGGATTGTCACTTTCACCTTGTCGCCGCTTTTTAGGAACTCTATCGCCTTTTTTACCTTTACATTGATGTCGTGAATGTCAATGTTCGGCGAAAGGCGCAGCTCCTTTACGTCTACGGTCTTTTGGCGTCTTCTGGCCTCTTTTTCTTTCTTTTGCTGGTCGAACTTGTACTTGCTGTAGTCCATGATTTTGCAGACCGGCGGTTTCGCGGTCGGCGAAATCTTGACTAAGTCCAACCGTTTTTCATCGGCAATCCGCTGTGCTTCCCGCCCTTGGACGATACCCATTTGCGTTCCGTCCGCGTCGATTAAGCGTACTTCTTTGTCCCTGATTTGGTCGTTAATCATTAAATCAGCTATTTGTACATACCTCCCATAGAATAAAAAAATGGACGCAGAAAGCGCCCATGAAATCTCATACAAGAACCTGTCGCCGTATGGCTAAGGTGAGAAGCGGCGCTTCTTCTTCGATGGATAGACTACCACACTTTCTTTTAGTTGTCAAATGCATCGTCAAGAGCGGGCAAAAACTCAATCTCCGCGTAATCAACCAACGCCTCAAGACCCCTAAACACAGCCGCCCGCATCCTGTCTTCCAGGCTTCTCGGCTGCGTATTCCTCAAGCGATGCCATTCATTTATATCCGGCTCCACACGCTTAATAATATGAATACCGAACGAACTATGGACAAGCCCGCTAATCGCGCCGATTTCAAGCTCGCGCGTTGCCTGTTCAAACTCCGGTACCATGTCCCCGCTCGTGAAGGAATAGCCGTTCACAAAATCATCCATGCCCGGGTCTTGTCCGTACTCGCGGACAAGCATAGCAAAATCCTCTCCCGCATTCGCCCTTGCCAGCATTTCATTCGCAAAGTCCTCGGCTTCTTCCTCGCTGTCAAAATGCCCAAAGCCCGCCAGAATATGCATCGCGCCTAGCAAATCGACCATTTCTTCCTCGTCTTCCATGTACTGCTCGAACTGCGAAAATTCCTCTGGAATAGAAGCGATTGTGTAAACAAGGCTGTCCAGCAGAAGATGCGAGGTATAAAACTCCGCCAGGTGATGCTTGTCCCTAAAGCCGTCCGCTTGAAGCATCTCGTCCAGTTCCTCTTGGCCAAAGTCCTCGATTAGGCTGTTGATTTCATCGTCTATCATGCCCTGCTCGTGGTCGGTCAGCTCTACCCCAAGCCCGCGCGCGCGTTCGTCAGTCAGCTTGAAAAACGCCGCAAGCCGCACCGCTTCCTCGCGGGTAGCACGGCTAAGCGCCTCGTCCGTTGGCTGAACATTGTCCATCATAAATCCCCATGTGACTATTTCTTCGGCCTGCGTCAGGTGAATGCGTACATCGCTTGCGCTGATGTCCATGCCGTTTACCCGCGCCACCGCGTCGCCGGAGTTATCCTAG